>Ga0209488_10000191_pt1 | contig 48103 bp, 36 predicted proteins | sample Rivendell_Oct201_8_FD_188349 | JGI IMG/M metagenome (GOLD analysis project Ga0209488, IMG submission 188349) | Vadose zone soil microbial communities from the Eel River Critical Zone Observatory, Northern California, USA -... | ecosystem: Environmental > Terrestrial > Soil > Vadose zone >...
GATCCGGATTGCTGAGATCGGCGGTGAACATGGCGTTGTCGTCCTGTGTCATCGAGCTCAGCAGCAAAGGCCGCGCTTCTTCGAGCAGCAGTTTCAAGTGCGACAAGATGCGGGTATCGCGGTGATATAGCCCTTCGGAACTGCCGGTGTCCGCGCTCATGTCGCCGCGATGATCGAATACGGCGAAGGTGTCGCCGTGCTTCAAGGTCAGAGTCCGCCGCTCCTGCAGCGCGGGGCCGGCGGCAATGTAGAACTGCGGGACGGATGTTTCGTCCTTGGACAATGCATTCACTTGAGTGCTCCGGTGTCGCGGCAGGTGTTGCAGAAATTACAAAATCCGATCGCAAAAGCACATGCTGGTCAGAGTCTAATCGCAGCGATCCGTTCAACCAAGCAGCGAGCACGCGCATTGGAACTGAATCGATTTTGCCGCGTCAAATTATTTTCGTTTCGTCATACCCTCCGGGGAGACTCGTCATGCATATTGCCCAGGTTGCTCCGCTCACCGAAGCCGTGCCGCCGAAATACTACGGCGGCACCGAGCGTGTCGTCGCCTATCTGACCGACGCATTGGTGGAACTTGGACACGAGGTCACGCTGTTTGCTTCCGGCGACAGTCTGACGAAAGCGAAACTCGCGCCGATCTGGCCGCGCGCGCTGCGCCTCGATCCCAGCGTGAAGGATTATTTCGCGCCGGTATTCATGGAGTTGGAAACGGTGGCGCGGCGCGCCCACGAGTTCGACGTGATCCACTCGCATCTGGATTATTTTGGTTATCCTCTCCTGCAGCTGCTCAACGTTCCCTCGGTGACGACTTTGCATGGCCGCCTCGATCTGCCGGAGCTGCCGGCCCTGTACGGGCTATACGGGGACGTTCCGGTGGTGTCGATATCCGACTCGCAGCGGGCACCCCTCGCGGCGGCGCATTACGTGGCGACGATCTCTCATGGCCTGCCGCAGGACTTGTTGGCGAAAGGCCCGGGCACAGGCGGCTACCTGGCCTTTCTCGGCCGCATTTCGCCCGAAAAGGCGCCGGACGCCGCGATCCGTATCGCCGCCCGAGCCGGCATGCGGCTGAAGATAGCCGCAAAAATCGATAGAGTCGATGAGGAATACTTCAAGACCTCGATAGAGCCTTTGTTGTCGCAGGAGCATGTGGAATTCATCGGTGAAATCGGCGAGCATCAAAAGGGCGAATTTCTCGGCAACGCCGCGGGATTGTTGTTTCCGATTGCGTGGCGCGAGCCGTTTGGCCTGGTGATGATCGAAGCGATGGCCTGCGGCACTCCGGTGATCGCCTTTGAGAACGGCTCGGTGCCGGAGGTTCTCGAGGACGGCATCACCGGGTTCATCGTGCAGAATGAAAATCAAGCCGTGGCGGCGGCGGGCAGGATCGGCGCGCTGGATCGCGACCGCATTCGCGCGGAGTTCGACCGGCGCTTCACGGCTCAGCACATGGCGCAGAACTATCTGAAACTCTATTCGCGCCTCGCGAAGGCGAGAAGAACGGGCACCGGCGTCTAGGAGCCTCGCCGGGAATTCAGGCTGAATCTCGAGCCCATTTCTCCGGACTTTTCGACAACATCTCCTTCGGGCACAGTCGCCGGCGTTCGAGCCGCCGGCGCCCCGCGGATATTCAGCGCCGAACCTCGAGCCGATCCCTGGTAGGATTGGCGCTCGGCTTCAACTGCAATTCGACACTGAGGAAGGCGTTACCGGTGAGTTGGCGAGGTTGGGGGGCTTTCGCGGCGCTTGGCATCATCTGGGGGCTGCCGTATTTCTTCATCAAGCTGTCGGTGCAGGAACTATCGCCCGTGGTGGTGGCCTTCGGACGAGTGACGCTGGGCACGGTGATCCTGCTGCCGATCGCGTGGCGGCGCGGCGCCTTACGATCCTTGGGGAAGCACAAGGCGGCGATCTTGGCGTTTGCATTGGCCGAGTTCGTCATTCCCTTTTCGGTCATTTCGTACGGTGAACAATGGATCAGTTCCTCGGTGACCGGCATCCTCATTGCCATGGTGCCGCTGTCGATCGCGCTGATCCAGCGGTTCTTCGGCGTGCACGAGCGCTTGGGATTGTGGCGCATCCTGGGTCTTGGGCTGGGATTCGTCGGCGTCGCGGCCTTGCTCGGATTCGGCACGATTTCAGGCCCCTTGGGCTGGGCGGGGGCTGCTTGCATGCTGATTGCCACGCTCGGCTACGCGATCGGACCTCTGATCATTCAGCGGCACCTGGGCGGGCTTGATCCCTACGGCCCGCTCGCCGCGAGCCTAGCTGTGGCGAGCGCCGTGCTCCTCGTCCCGGCGATGCTGGCGTTTCCCGCGCGAATGCCGTCGATGCTGGCGCTCACGTCGATGAGCATACTGGGCGTGGTGTGCACGGCCGTGGCGATGTTGTTGATGTTCTATCTCGTGGGGCACGCCGGCGCGTCGCGCGCGGCCGTGATCACCTATATCAACCCCGCGGTGGCGGCGCTGCTCGGCGTGTGGCTGCTGCATGAGCGCTTGGGAGTAGGGGGAATCCTTGCGTTCGTGCTCATTCTGTTCGGATCATGGCTGGCCACCCGGTCGACCGGCCCGCAATATGGGCGGGCGGGCGAAGCGGTAGTCTAAAGCGCCGTGTGATCGCCCACAAACCCGCGCAGCACTCCAAGATGCCAGACAAGATCTCCATAACCCCGTTGTGGATGCAGAATGTCGACCTGCCGCCGCCATCCGCGCGGCCGTTGCCGGACCGCGTCGACGTGCTCGTCGTCGGCGCGGGTTACACCGGACTCTCGGCGGCTCGCGAGACCGCGGCAGCGGGGCGTTCCACGCTGGTCCTCGACGCCGGCGAATGGGGCGCGGGGTGTTCGAGCCGCAACGGAGGTCAGGTCGCCCACAGCATCAAGCCTTCGTTCAATTCCTTGAAGGCGAAGTTCGGGGAGGATTTGGCCTTCAGAATTTGCCGCGAAGGCCTCGACGCCGTGACGTACCTGCGCTCGTTGGCCAAACAGCGGGACGATTGCGGTTGGCGCGAGGAGGGATGTTTTTTCGGCGCCCACACGGCGAGGCACTTCAGGCAAATGGCGCGGGACGCCGAGAACCAGCCGCGGGGACTCGAGCAGAGGATCAGCGTCGTTCCCAGAACAGAGCAGCACGGCGAGATCGCGAGCGATTTCTATCACGGCGGCTGCGTGTACCACGACGATGCCTCCGTCGATCCCACACGTCTCCTGCTGTCGCTGCTGCGCCGTGCAGAGGAGGGCGGGGCATGGGTGCTGGATCGCTGTCCGGTGAGCGGCATCCAATCCAGCGGCGACGGCTTTGAAGTCCTGACACCGCGCGGAATCGTTCGCGCGCGGCAAGTTCTGCTCGCGACCAATGGCTACTCGGGTCCTCTATCGCCGTGGCATCGGCGGCGAGTCATCCCCATCGGCAGCTATCAGATCGCGACCGAGTCTCTGGGCGCGGATCAAGTTCGCGCGCTGATTCCGCGCGGGCGAAACATCGTCGACTCGCGGCGGGTCGTCGTGTACTACAGGCCGTCGGCGGACGGCGAGCGCATCATATTCGGGGGCCGGGCTGCTTTGGCCGAGAAGGACCCGCTCGCCTGCGTGCCGCGCCTGCGGACGATGATGGCGCGCATATTTCCGCAATTGAAATCGGTGCGCGTGAGCCATGCATGGGTGGGGTGGGTCGCGTACACTTTCGATACCCTGCCGCATCTGGGCCGACACGACGGCATTTACTACTGCATGGGATATTGCGGCCAGGGCGTGCCGCTCGCGCCGCATTTCGGCAGGCGCATCGGACAGCAAATGCTCGGGCTCGAGGAGGGGCGCACCGCTCTCGACGGACTGCCGTTCCCGTCGCGGCCGTACTATCACGGGAGACCGTGGTTTCTGGCGCCATCGGTCTTTGCCTACCGCCTGATCGATGCGATCGGGATTTGATGTCACGAGTCCATGTATGGCGCAAACCGCTGAATCAATCGAGCTCATGAATCGCAGCAGTTATGCCGGTTTGCCGGAACGCTTCTTCGCGCGGGTCAACCCGGTGCCGGTCGCCAAACCGCGGCTGCTGCGATTCAATCACGCGCTCGCCGCGGAGTTGGGGCTCGACATCGGCGACCTCGACGCGGAGGCGCTGGCGGCCACTTTTTCGGGAAATGTCCTGCCGCCGCGGGTGGAGCCGATCGCCATGGCCTATGCCGGCCATCAATTCGGCCATTTCGTACCGCAGCTTGGGGATGGCCGCGCCATCCTGCTCGGGGAGGTGCAGGGCCGCGCCGGCATGCGCCGCGACATTCATTTGAAGGGCACGGGCCGAACGCCCTTTTCGCGGGACGGCGATGGGCGCGCCGCGCTCGGCCCGGTATTGCGAGAGTATCTCGTCAGCGAAGCCATGCATGCGCTCGGCATTCCCGCCACGCGAGCGCTCGCCGCGGTGGCCACCGGCGAGCCGGTGTTCCGCGAGGAAGCGCTGCCGGGAGCGATACTGACGCGAGTGGCGGGAAGCTTCGTGCGCGTGGGCACGTTCCAGTACTTCGCCGCGCGCGACGACGTGGATGCCGTTCGACTGCTCGCCGATTACGTGATCGATCGCCATTTTCCGGAAGCTAGAGCCGACCCGCAGCCGTATCTCTCGCTGCTGCGGGCCGTCACCGGCGCCCAGGCATCGCTCATCGCCGGTTGGATGCACGTGGGCTTCATTCATGGCGTGATGAATACCGACAACATGGCGGTGTCGGGAGAAACCATCGATTTCGGCCCCTGCGCCTTCCTGGATGCCTACGATCCGGCGGCGGTGTTCAGTTCGATCGACCGGCAGGGCCGCTACGCCTACGGCAATCAACCTCACGCCGCCCTGTGGAATCTCGCACGGTTCGCGGAGACGCTGCTTCCCATCATCGATGGCGGCGCGGATCGGGCGGTGGAGCTCGCCACTGAGGCGCTCGCGACATTTTCGCCGCGCTTTTCGGACCTCGCACTGGCCGGCGTGCGCCGCAAGCTGGGTCTGTCGTCGCGCGAAGACGGCGATGCGGCGCTCGCCGAGGATTTGCTCGATGCGATGCATCGCAATCAGGCGGATTTCACACTGACCTTCCGCCGGCTGTGCGACGCCGCGGAGGAGGAAGCGGGGGACACGGGCGTAGGGTCTTTATTCTTGAATCCAAGGGAATACGACGCGTGGGCGAGCCGGTGGCGGGCGCGAACAGCGCGGGACCCCGCGGAACCGCGGGCGCGCGCCGAGGCGATGCGGCAGGTCAACCCCGCAGTCATCCCACGCAATCATCGAATCGAACAAGCCATCAATGCGGCCGTCGAGGGCCAGGATTTCGAGCCCTTTGCCAAGTTGTCGGCCGTGTTGTCGCAGCCGTACCGGTCCCAGGAAGGATTCGAGTCCTACGCCGATCCCCCGCAGCCGGGCGAGCGCGTCCACAAGACATTCTGCGGAACCTGACAAAGTCGTAGTATACCGATGAGCATAACGCGACCCGTTCCGATCAAATGGGCGGCACGCAAGCCTCGAATAGTGGACGACAAATAACCGTGGCGCAATGAGGTCCGATCATGAAAAAATTCGTCGGCGTGGGATTGATACTGTGGCTGACATCGTTCGGCTCGACGAGCGTTGCGGCGGACGCGGACGAGCTGCCCATCACCGTGTTCGCGGCGGCTTCATTGACCAATGCGCTGCAGGAGCTGGGGGACGGCTTTACGAAGGAAACGTCGATTCCCGTCAGATTCTCGTTCGCGGCGAGCTCCGCGCTCGCCCGCCAGATCGAAAATGGCGCGCCCGCCGACGTCTTTCTTTCGGCAGATGTGGAGTGGATGGACTATCTGCAGGCGAGAAGTCTCATTCAGCGCGACACTCGGCACGATGTGCTCGGCAATCGGTTGGTCCTGATCGCGCCCGCTGACAGCAAAATCGACGTGAAGATTGCTCCTCGTTTTCCCCTGGCCAAGGCGCTGGGCACGGGCCGCCTGGCTACCGGCGATCCCGATTCGGTGCCCGTCGGCCGCTACGCCCGGGAGTCTTTGACCACCTTAGGGGTCTGGAACGACGTGTCGGACCGCATGGTGCGCGCGGACAGCGTGCGCTCGGCGCTTGCGTTCGTGGATCGAGGCGAGGCGCTGCTCGGGATCGTGTATGAGACCGATGCGCTGGTCGACAAGCGTGTGCGCGTGGTGGGCGTGTTTCCCGAGAATAGTCACTTGCCCATCATCTATCCCATCGCCCTGACCCGCGCAGCCAAGCCCAAAGCGGCCGGATTTGTCGCGTACATCCGCGGGCCCGCGGGCGATGCCGCATTCAAAGCCTATGGCTTCACGCCCTTGCGGTAGACCATGAGCCGAATTCGCGCGTTTATCGGATCCCTCGTAGAATCAGCCGCACACACGGGAACGCGATCTCGAGGGGGAACGCCATGAGCACAGATGCCGCCGTTGCCGGCCTGCGGATATTGCCTACCCAACACAGCGTCGCTGAAGTGTTGAATCGGGTTCAAACACTGGCGCGGGTACGAGGGATGACGATATTCGCGCAAATAGACTTCAGCGGCGATGCCGAACGATCCGGTCTCGTGCTCCGTCCGACGGGACTCGTGATCCTGGGCAATCCAAAGGGCGGTACGCCGCTGATGGTTGCAGCGCCCACGGTGGCGATCGACCTGCCGCTCAAGGTACTGGCCTGGGAGGACGCTCAGGGCAAAACCTGGGTGGCGTACAACGAACCCGAGTACATGCGGGCGCGCCACGGGTTCCCTCCCGAGTTCATGAAGAATATCGCCGCCCTCGGTGCCTTGGCTGCGGCCGCCGCCGCGCAGGATCCTTGAGCGCGGATATCCAGTGAATCACTCAGTGAATCACCCGGGTATGCCTCGCCGGATGTCCGCGGAGAAGGTGTCGCTGCGCTCGGCCCCTCGAGCGCGTTCGGAGATGCGCCCGAGCGCGCGCAGCTCCTTGATGGAATAGCGCTGATCGAGACCGCCGACGCGGTACACATATTCGGGGAGATAACCGGAGAAAATCAACCGGTGGCTCAACGGCAGATAGCCGACTATGCGTTGCATCATTTGGTAGACGAGCGTGGTGCAATTGACCGTAACGGTGTTGTAGAAGCGCGGCGTCCGCACGAGAGCATTGGCCTCATCGATGTAGCCGAGGAACAGCGAGCGCATCGCGGATACCGGCATGCGGAGGCGGTATAGGTAGGTGTCTTCGCCGCGGACATTGGTTCGAACGCGGATCACGTCGCGTTCGTCGGCCGCGATGACGCTGAGCTCGAACTCCTTGAAGAAACCGCCGATCTCGGAAAAGCTCTCGATCCGTTCGCGGCGAATTTCCACGGAGAAGACGACATGCTCGCCGTCATCGAAGCCGAATGAGATCAGCATGTGCGCGATCGCCGGCCCGGTCCAATAGGACATGATCATGTCGACCGAATTCAGGCGGTCGAGGTCGTAGTGACGGGTCTCCCAGCGCTGCGTGTAGTCGGTATTGCTGCGCCAATCGAAATTGCGCACGTTGCGCAACGTGATTCGATTGCCGTCGACCGTGCCGGTGGTCATTTGCGCCACGTCGTCAGCCCAGATTCTATCGTTCGACGGCGCAATTCGCTGCCACCAGATCAGGAGCGCGCCGAATGCCGCGGTGAATGTAACCAGGCCGGCGGCGGTCCGTCCCTGCCACAAGGCAATCGTCAGCGTGAGGCTGAAGCCCGCCCATAGGAGCACGCTCAGTGCCTTCAGCGCTTGACCGCCCTGCACCTGGAACCAGAGCGCGCATGCGCCCCAAATCGCCGACGATCCCACGATGAGCGTCGCCAGCAAGGCGGCTGTGAATGGCAAAGAGCTTGCCGCACCGATGGACATCGCCTAGGCCGGCGCGTCCATCGTGTTCAGCGCCTGATCGAGATCGGCGATCAGATCCGACGATTCTTCGAGTCCCACGTTGAGCCGCACCAGCCGCCCGGCGTAGTCTCGTCCCGGACGATCAAGATTCGGATAGACGACGGCCAGGCTGGTGACGCCGCCCCAGCTGAAGCCGATTTTGAATAGCGTCAGCCGATCCACGAAGGAGATCACCTGCGCGGGAGTGAACCGTTCATCGAAAACGATCGAGAAGATGCTGGAGGAACCGGTGAAGTCGCGATGCCAATATTCATGCCCGGGGCAGGACTCGAGAGCCGGATGCAATACGGAGCTGACATTCGGGTGCTTCGCCAACCACCCCGCCACCTCGAGAGCTGTCTTCTCGAGCCGTTCCAACCGCACGCCCAAACTCAGTAGACCACGGATCGCCAAACTGCAATCGTCCGGCGAAACGGCCATGCCAAGCTGCTTGTAGGCGGAACCGACCGCTTCATACGCGGCGGCGCCGGCGACGGACACCGTCCCCAGCAACAAGTCGCTGTGCCCGCCCACATACTTGGTCAACGCCTGCATGCTCAAGTCGACGCCGTGCGCGAAGGCGTCGAAGAGCACTCCGGCGGCATAGGTATTGTCGAGCGCCACCGGCACTCTGCGCTCGTGGGCTGCGGCGACGATGGCCGGCACATCTTGAATCTCCATGGTCACGGACCCCGGGCTTTCGGTCCAGATCAGCGCAGTGTCATCGCGAATGAGATTCGCAATCCCCGAGCCGATCAGCGGGTCATACGCTTCCACTGAAATTCCAAGGCGCTTCAGCAATCCTCCGGCCAGCTCACGGTTCGGGCCGTAGGCGGTGATTGGGACCAGGGCATGAGTCCCGGTCTTGCAGTAGGCAAGATAGATCAGGGATATCGCTGCCTGGCCTCCGGGAACGACGAAGCTATGATGGGCTCCCTCGATTTCCGCGATCCGCGCGCCAAGCTCCAGCACCGTCGGCGTGCCGTAAAGACCGTAAGTGTATCCGTTCTCGGTCTGCCGCCAATCGTCCGACACGTCGGCCTGACGCTCGAACACGACCGTCGAGCCGCGATAGGTGGGCGTCGTCAGCGAACGAAAATCAGCGGGTGCGTGAGCGCCGGGATGGATGAGTTTCGATCGCCAATGCATGCTTCATCATCGCAGCACATCGGTCCTGGCGCCAGCCGTGGACTCGAGTTCGCGTAAATCACGCCCCAGCGTTTCACGGCCGAAGGTCCAGACCAGCGCCAAGGATAGAGCCGCCGGTATCGAGATCACCGCCGCGGCCATCCCGAGCGCCGGAACGAGGGCCAACGCGCTCAACGCCTGCGCAATCAATCCGCCGATTTTGCTCCAGCCCGCCACCCAACCGGTTGCGCGGCCGCGCACTCTGACGGGATAGCTCTCCGCCGCGTACGGCAGAAGAATCGACACCATCGCACTGGAACCGACGATGAGAAGAGAGAGCGGCATGACGGGATTGGTCAGGAAGGGCAACGTCCCGGTACCGCGCAGCAGAATCGCCAGCAAGCCCAACGAGGTGATTCCGATCGCCAGGATGAGCGATGCCTTGGTGCTCCACACGCTGTACAAATAGGCCGACACGACAATGGTCGGCGCCGCGATCAGCGTGGACCGTGCGATGACGGTGCTCGCGAGGCCGACGCTGCGCCCCTCGGCAACCAAGGCGCTGGGCAGCCACAGCAACACGCCGAAGTTGACGAAACCCCAGGCAAGGGCCGCGAGTGTGAGTGCGACGATGGTGCCCAACAGATGAGGGTCGCGCGAGCGCACGCCGGCGTCCTGGATCACGCCTGGGTCGAGCGCCGCCGCTTCCTGTGTGAGGCTGACAACCGCTCCAAAGCGGGCCAGCGTTGCGCGCGCCTCATCGAGACGCCCCATGTGCTGCAGGAAGCGCGCCGATTCGGGAATGAACGGGCTGAGCGCGATCAGCAGCAGGCCGGTGGGCAGGTTGAGGAACCACATGATGCGCCACCCGAAAAATGGCTGCAGCAGCGCCGACAGTGCGCTGGCCGCGAAATAACCGCCGATGGTGCCGATGCCGCCCACGAGCACGAGGCACCAGCCGCGGTGCTTCGTCGGCATGATTTCCGCAAGCAGCGCGTAGGCAACCGGCAGCATCCCGCCGGCGGCGGCGCCCATCAGGAAACACATCGCGACATTCCACCAGAACGAAGGCATGGCGCCGCAAATCGACGTCCCGACGAACATGACGGATGACAGCAGAATCGACGCGCGCCTGCCGTACAGGTCCGCGAGCGCTCCCCATATGAAGGAACCCGCCGCGGTGCCGAACAGCGCGGACAGCGGGAGCAAAGCCACGGTTGCCCGATCCACCCCGTATTCCGTCCGCATCCCCGGCGTCACGAATCCGAGGCTGGCCGGTTTCATGATGTCGATGATGAGCGCCACCGCCAAGACGCCCATCAGCCTCCAATGCGCGGCGGAGAGCGGCGCATCTTCCGGCGGCGAGATCGTGCTGCATACGCCGGCAGCGGGCGGGTGATTCGGCAATAAACCATAACCCGCGGCGGCGATTCCGGCCACGATCAGCAGCATGCCGAGCAGCATGCCCGCATCCATGGGCATCCCGGACATGTTGAAGCCGGAGTTGCGCGCCATCCAGAACATCGGCAGGTGCAGCACCACGCCGACGCTTACCACCGCCGAGCCGATCCAGAACGCGAGTGCGTTGCGACGCTGCGAGAACTGGAATGTTCCGCGGCCGGGGTTCACGAACGACATGCGAGCCTCATGCCCCACTATAGCGGCGAATCGGGGACTACCGCCACGGTTACCGACATTTACCTTCGCGGATACGCCCCCCGGCCGGCGCGAATGACGAGGAGGCTGCCCAGGAAATACGCCAGAGCGGCGGCTGACGCGGAGGGCAAAGAGGCCGTGAGGTACGGGTACGGCGCTATGGAGTCGTAAGTCAGCGGATTGAGAAAGGCGATATAAGTAAAACAACCGACGGCCAGAGCGGTCATCGCGGCCGGATTGATGCCCCGCCAGAAATAATACGCGTGTCCGGGCGCATCCACGTAGATTGCGCGGATATCGATGCGGCCACGGCGCAGAACGAAGTAGTCGACGATTTGAATGCCGCAGAGCGGAGCGAATGCAACCCCGATCAGCGCGAGGAAATTGCCGAATTTGGCAAAGAACAGCTCGGGAATGAATATGCCGACCAGGGCGACCGGCGCTATCGTGATCAGCAGCAACGTCGTCCAGGTGTGCTTTTGCAAAGCCGCGAAATTGCGGAGGCCGATGGCCGAGGCGTAGATGCCCGCGGTCGTCGTACCAAAATTCGCCGCCGTGACGAAGGTCAGCGAGACAATCGCATAAGCGGGTCCGCCGACGATGCGCAGCCATTCCGTGGGATCGGATGACTTGAGAACCAGCGAGCCCGCCAGGCCGATGAGGCTCAGCAACGGAACGGGCGCCGCCATCCCGAGCATGACCGGCAGCACGATCGTTCGCGCGTTGGGTGCCATGCGAATCATTGCCCCAATATAAGGCCACCAGGATAGGGTTGCCCCTATGCCGAGCTCGACGCCCGTGGTGTAGTTCCACAAGTGATTGGAGCTCGCGTTGGCGGGTTGCGCCGCCATGAGTTCGGGCCAACGGCGCGAGACGAGCAGATAGAGCATCCAGAGCCCGATGAGCACGTGCGCGACGAGGATATTCGACACCAGCGACACGCCCGTCGCGCCGCGGCGCAGGACGGTGAAAATGATCGCGCACGCAAGCACGGTCAACACGGGCACCAAGGCCGCGTTGTGCGATCCCAGATCGAGGATGCCGAGTGCCACGCAGAGCTGCACCGCGGACTTTGCGAAGAATATGATCAGCAGGGAATTCCAGCCGATGATCGATACGGCCTGAAGTGCCGCGGGCACGACCCATCCGCGGGACCCGAATTGCGGCTTGGTGGCGGCGACGGAGTCGATGCCGAAACGCACACAGGTGGGCCCCGCGGCGAGCAGCACCAGAACCATGCCGATCATGCAACCGGCGCTGAGTGCAAGTCCGCCCTTGATGAAGCCGAGGTAGCCCGCAACCGACTCGCCGATCAGATAGCACCAAGTCGCGGCCGCCGTCGTCGCGAGCGTAAGGGTCAATCGCGCCGCGCCCCAGGTGCGTTCCTCCGGAAGCAGAGGCCAAGCGCTCTCGTCAGCCTGCGTATTCGCGTGCGTGGTCACGCCCACCAGCCGACGGCCAGCAGTATCAGCGGAATCGCAACACCCAGTAATATCATCCAGAACCAGCCGGAGGCATCGAAGTCGGACTTGGGCGCGGCGCTTTCGACTATCGCGATCCGCGCTTCGAGTTGCGGCGCCAAAGCCGGCGCCTGCGAAAGGGTGTTGCCCTGCGCGGGATCAGTCATTGGCGCCGCCGGGGAACGCCTCGGCGTCGGAATACGGGAACCACCAGAAGTCGTGTGCCTTTGCGCCGTGATCGATCATCGACAATTTCGTATGTCTGAATGTGTCCAGACCCTCCGCGCCGAGTTGCCTGCCCATCCCGGATTGTTTTCGTCCGCCGAACGGTCCCGCGTCATTGTCGAGGAGCGGTGCGTTGACCCACACCATTCCTGCCTCCAGTTCGTTGACTGCCCGCATCGACTCGTCCAAGTTGGTCGTGTACACGGTCGCGCCCAGGGCATATCGGGAGCGGTTGGCCAGCGTCAACGCGTCGTCGAAGCTCTTGACCACGCTGACGGGTGCGACGGGCCCAAACGTCTCGTCGTTCATGATGGGCGCGTCGGGTGAGATATCGCCGAGCACCGTGGGATTCACGAACCAGCCCTTCACGAGATGCGCCGGCCGGCCGCCGCCCGCCAGGACCTTGGCGCCTTGCGCGGTCGCATTGTCGAGTATGCGCAAATACCGCGTGAGCTCGCGTTTCGACGCGAGGGGCCCCATGTCGACCCGCTCGAGGCCGTTGCCGACGCGAATCTGCCTCGTGTAATGCACCAGCCTTTCGATGAACTCACCGTAAACCCGTTCATGGACGTAGAAGCGCTCGGCAGCTGCGCAAACTTGACCGCAATTGAGGAACGCTCCGAAGGCGGCGCCGCGCGCCGCGATATCGACGGGCGCCGACGGCATGACGATGAAGGGATCATTCCCGGAGGTTTCAATCAGTGTCCGCTTGTAAAGGCGCCCGCAAGTCTCCGCGACGACGCGTCCTGTTTCTATTCCGCCCGTGAAGGCCACCATGTGGGTGTTGGAATGCTCAACCAAGCGTTTGCCGACGGCGCCGCCCCCGGTAATGACTTGCACCAGGCCCGGGGGAAGCGCATCGAATGCCGCGATGAACTGGAGCGTCGTCAGCGTCGTGAGATCGGAGGGCTTGATGATCACCGCATTGCCGCTGGCGAGGGCGGCAGCGGCCTGCCAGCACAGCAGGCACAGGGGATAATTGAACGGCAAGATGATCACGACCACGCCGAGAGGATCCTTGGTCGTGAAATGAAATTGGCCATCCACGGCTGAGCCCAGCACCTTGCCATTCTCGTGGCGAGCTATTTCGGCGTAATAGTCGATGGCGCTGGCGGACCATGCCACTTCGTCGAAAGATTCCTTGTAGGGTTTGCCCATTTCGCGGGTCAGCATTTCCGCCACCAGCGGCCGCGCCGCCATCACCCGCCTCGATACTTCGTGCAGCAGCTCGGCCCGCCGATGAAAGTTCACGCTGCGCCAGCTGCGCTGCGCCGAATTGGCTGCCGCAACCGCCTGATCGACGTCCGCCGCGTCCGCGTCCGCAATTTGCCCGATCCGTTCCTCTGTGGCCGGATCCCATACGTCGATCGCTTCGCCGCCGCTCGACCGTACGAGCTGTCCGGCGATTCTCTGGTGCCCGCTCAATCGGGCGAATGCTGTTTCTGCTTTCATGGACTACCCCCCAATGTAGATTGTCGGCAATTGTAGTTTGCCCGATGAGTTCCGGCATCGGATTCGGATTTGCGGCGGAATTGTCGGAAGCTAGTGGTGCAGAACGAGCTGTTTCAAACGGCGCGGTCCAATTTGAGGTATTTGAAGGTCCCCATCGCCTTGGCGATGAGACGCTCGGCGGTGTCGCGCACTTCGCCGTCACAGAAGGCCATCGTGCTCGTCCGGTGGAATGCATGCGCCGACACGATGAGTCGGGTGCCGGCATTGGCCGGCTGCAGGAAACTGGTTTTCATCTCCACGGTCACGCCGCCGCCGGCGGCGGGGTCCAGGGACCGGCCTGCGACCGCCATCGCCACGTCGAGCAGCGTCATGAGCACGCCGCCATGAGCGACGGACCAGCTGTTCAAATGACGCGGAGCGAGATCGAGTGCGACCACCGCGCGGCCGTTCTCAGCACTGACGAATTCAATGCCAAGATCCTTGATGAACGGGATGTCATTTCGAAATGCGATGGATTGGCTCATGGGCGGTGGACGCATTCTATCCTATGCATGGCGGATTCGATGCGCTCGAATCGCCCCGGGAGGGCCCGGGGGCCGAGTCGGCAGCGCTTGCGGAAAGTCAGGATGGGTGTCGACGGTGGGATATCCTATTGCGCGGAATAGCTGCGGCCTTCCCGCTCAAGCTCATGGGTCAATCAGGAGGGTGTGTGTCCACGAAAAATCGGTTGATGGCGGTCCTTGTTCAAGCGACGGTCACGGCGCTGCTTGCCGGCTGTGCGGCTTCGCCCTGGATGAACGCGGGTGACATCCCGCCGCCCCTGCGGGTTCCGACGAACACGGTATTGACACTGCGGGTACATGCCACGGGAGTGCAGATTTACCGGTGCCGGGCCGCCAAGGATGACGCCGCGCGCTTTGAATGGCTGCTGAAGGAACCCGAAGCGGATCTGTTCGACCAGTCGGGCAACAAGATAGGAAGGCATTATGCGGGTCCGACCTGGGAAGGCACGGACGGAAGCAAGGTGGTCGGCGACGTCGTTGCGCGGGCCGACAGCCCGGATCCGAACGCCGTTGCCTGGCTGTTGTTGAGTGCGAAGTCGGCGTCGGGAAACGGCGTGTTCGGGCGTGTGCGGTTCATCCAGCGGCTGCATACGGTTGGGGGCAATGCGCCATCGGATGGATGCAGTCAAGCGTCGGCCGGCGGGGAAGTGCGAGAGACCTACTCGGCGGAGTATTGGTTCTACGCTGACAGACCTTGAACCAAGCGCCTTCGCCGAACACGATGTCTGAAGGAGTGCCCAGCGTTTCGCGCATCAGCGCCGTTTTCGGCGGCTCCGTGGGCAATTTGGTCGAGTGGTTCGATTGGTATACCTACTCGGCCGCCGCGCTCTATTTCGCGCCGATCTTTTTCCCGAAGGGCGATCAGACCGCGCAACTTCTGCAGACTGCGGCGGTGTTCGCCGTCGGTTTTTTTGCCCGCCCGATCGGCGCGTGGCTGATGGGGCGCTATGCCGACCGGGTGGGCCGCAAGGCCGCGCTCACTCTGTCGGTAGCCATGATGTGCGGAGGATCGCTGGCAATCGCAGCGACCCCTGGGGCGGCAACGATCGGCATTGCGGCTCCCGTGATCTTGCTCCTCGCCCGGATTTTTCAGGGCTTGTCCCTGGGAGGCGAATACGGCGCCAGCGCGACTTACATGAGCGAAATGGCCGGGCGCCGGTACCGCGGGTTCTGGTCCAGCTTCCAGTACGTGACTTTGATCGGCGGCCAGCTGACGGCACTGGCGGTGTTGATCATCCTGCAGCATCTGCTGCGGAAGGAGGACATGGCTGCCTGGGGGTGGCGAATTCCCTTCGTGATCGGAGCGGGACTGGCGATCGTCGCCTACTGGATGCGGCGGCGGCTGCAAGAGTCGCAATCATTCGTGCGCGCCGAGGCTGCGGGAAGCGTGCGCGGAGGCATGCGCCAACTCTTTTTCGAGCACCCACGCGAAGCCCTGACCGTTCTGGGATTTACCGCCGGCGGCTCAATGATCTTCTACGTGTACACCACATACATGCAGAAGTTTTTGACCAACACCGCAGGATTCTCCAAGGACCAGGCGACCGAGATCAGCGCCGTCACCCTGATCGCGTTCATGATCGCCCAGCCTGTCTTCGGCTGGCTGTCGGACAAGGTGGGGCGCAAACCCATGATGTTGGTCGCATTCGGCGGCGGCACTCTGATCACCTGGCCGGTCATGACCGCCGTGGCGGCTACCCGCTCATCGTGGATTGCCTTTTGCCTGATCTGCTCGGCGATGATGCTTCAATCATGCTACACCTCGATCAGCGCGGTGGTGAAAGCCGAACTCTTTCCCACCGCCATTCGCACTCTCGGCGTAGCGGTACCCTATGCCCTCGCCAATGCGGCGTTCGGCGGCACGGCCGAGTATGCCGCGCTATGGTTCAAATCGATCGGAACCGAGAGCGGATTTTATGTATACGCCTCCGCGCTGTCGGGGATCAGTTTTTTAGTGGCATTGACCATGCGCGACACCCGCGCGCACAGCCGCATCATCGAGGACTGATGCAGCTGTCGGATGAATTAAGCCGGCCGTGACGGCATACTCTCACCATGGTTTCCGACACAGATCCTGCCGAGTGGATTGAGTCCACCGCTCGCAGCCATCCACACCGCTTATTTCTCGAGACGTCCATGGACCGGGAATTGAGCTACGCGTCGCTGCGTGTCCAGTCCGGGCGATTTGCCGCGGCTCTGATGCGGCGGGGCGTCGTGTCCGGAGACCGCGTTGCGGTGCAAGTGGAGAAATCCGTGGAGGCTGTCCTGCTCTACCTTGCGTGCCTGCGCATGGGAGCGGTATTCGTGCCCATCAACACGGCGAATACGCCCAACGAAGTCGATTATTTCCTGCGCGACTCGCAACCGCGCGTCGCGGTCATCCGCCCGGCCGACCGCGCCCTGATCGAGCCGCACGCGACTCATGCCGGAGTACACCATGTGGAGACGCTCGGGGCGGAGGGCGAGGGATCCCTGCCTGCGCTGGTGCGGGAATCCGGTGAGGATCCCGATCCGCCGCGGAACCCTGGTGCGAATTCGCTGGCCGCGATCGTGTACACATCCGGCACCACGGGCCGATCGAAGGGTGCGATGCTGTCGCGGGCGAATCTCGCGTCCAATGCCGCCGCGCTCGCCGAGGCCTGGCATTTTACGAGTCGCGATGTCTTGCTGCACACCCTGCCGCTGTTTCACGTTCACGGGTTGTTCGCCGCCATCAACACCGTCCTCGCGTCAGGATCAAGCCTGGTGTTGCTGTCGAAATTCGACGCCGAATCGGCATTGAAGCGCCTGCCGCAGGTCACCGTGTTCATGGGTGTTCCCACGCATTACACGCGGCTGCTGCAGCTCACCCGCTTGAATCGTGAAGTCACCGCCAATGTACGCTTGTTCATCTCAGGGTCGGCGCCTCTGCTGATGGAGACGCACCAGGAATTCCTGAGGCGAACGGGCCATGCGATTCTAGAACGATATGGGATGACCGAGACCTTGATCAACACATCGAATCCCTACGAGGGGGTGCGCAAGCCCGGTTCGGTCGGCACGCCGTTGCCGGGAATCGCGGTCCGGGTGGCCGGTGCGGCCGGAGCCGTCGATACCCGAGCCGATGTCACCGGTGCGCTCGAGGTCAGGGGTCCGAATGTATTCGCCGGCTATTGGCGAGATCCCGAGAAGACGCGCGGCGAGTTCACCACCGACGGCTGGTTCAAGACGGGCGATCTCGGCCGCATCGATCGAGACGGATACGTGCACATCGTGGGCCGAGCCAAGGACGTCGTGATCAGCGGAGGCTACAACGTCTACCCGAAAGAGGTCGAGATGGAGTTGGACGCGCTCTCGGGGGTATTGGAGAGCGCCGTGTTCGGCGTTCCACACCCGGATTTCGGCGAAGGCGTTACGGCAGTGGTCGTGCCGCAACCCTCTACCGAGTTGTCGGAGGCAGACCTCATCAACTCTCTGCAGGCCCGGCTGGCGCGCTACAAGGTGCCCAAGCGCGTGCTCCTCGTCGATGAGTTGCCGCGAAATGCCATGGGCAAGGTGCAGAAAAATGTGCTGCGCGCCGCCTACTCGTCGCTTTATGCGCGCGTGATCTAGTACTCGGCCGGACGGCCGACTTAGTCCCGCGGTTGTATCGTCACCATGGTGAGGTTTCGCGCACCGAGCGTGGCAACACCCGACTCGGCGCGGTCGATCACCACATAGAAGCTTTTGGAATTGCCGCGAGGTGTACTTAGAATCGGAACATTCAAAGTGACGCTATCTCTGCCGTCCGAGATGTGTTCAACACTGGGAATCACAGGATAAAAGTCTCGGCCAGGCTTTGCCGTGCCGGACTCCGTCCACCATGTAAAGCTTGCGTCGCCGTGCACGTTGCCTCTTCGTCGAACCGTGATGCGAGCCGCCTGGTCGCTGGGTGCGACGTCGACGGTATCCGAAACCATTTCCACACGAATCGGCCCCGCATTGCCGGCGCGAACGGATGTCTCACCGGCGGACGGCCGGGCAGGCGCAGTTGCCGCACCGGCGCCGGTTGTTGCACTCCGTGGCGCGGCAGCGGTGGGGACAGTGGCCGTGGGCGCAGCCGCCGCCGGCGCGGAGGCCGTCGAGGCAGCGGCCATCGGTGCAGCGGCCTCGGGGGCAGCGGCTGACGGGGCAGCGGCTGATGGGGCAGCGGCCTCGGGGGCAGCGGCTGATGGGGCAGCGGCTGATGGGGCAGCGGCTGATGGCGCAGCGGCTGATGGCGCAGCGGCTGATCGGGTAGCGGCTGATCGGGCAGCGGCTGATCGGGCAGCGGCTGATCGGGCAGCGCCCTTTGGCGCGGGGGTGGGCACCGCACGGGGAGCAGGCGCTGACTCAGAGTCTGGCGGAGGCGACTCCTGTTGAGTGGCTACGGGTGTCGCGGGTTTGACCAGGCGCACCAGTGAGTCATAGTGAGTCACGGACCAATACCCGCCGGCCGCCAGCACCGCGAGCACGGCGATGGCGGCGGCTGCCCGTGCGCCCCCAGTTTTCCGAGGAGCCGGCGCATTCATCAGTGCGTTCAACGGGGGCAGATGAGGCGCAGCGCCAGCCAGCCCGAACCGGTCCAGCCATTTCTGAACGTCCGCAGGACGCCGTTCGCGCTCCCAACGAAGGCCTTCGCGAAGGACTTGCCATTGTCGGCCCGTGAGCCTCGGTGGACGGGAAGGACGCAGGCGCTGCACGCGCGCCTCGATGGCGGTGAGCCTGGGGAAAGGGTGCTGTCCCGACAACAGGACGTAGGCAACGCATGCAAATGCAAAGAGGTCATCCCGCGCATCGGGATGCTGACCTTCGAGCAACTGGCAGCTGGCGTAGCCCGGAGTGGCGACGGGAGCACGTTGCGACCGACCGGCATCCCGCAGCAATTTGTGCGAGGCGCCGAAGTCCAGCACCCGCAACTCACCGTCATTGGTGATGAAGATATTTTGCGGGTTGACGTCGCCGTGCACGATGCCGCGCGAGTGGGCATGGGCAAGAGCGGCGCCAATGTCGCGCATCATGGCCAGCGCGATCGGCCGCGGCAAGGCAACCGCGTTTCTTGCGCCTATGACCTGACTGAGAAGCGCACCGATCAGCGGCTCCATCGTGAAGAAGGTGTTGTCGCCGTCGCGGTCGAATTCATGCACTCGAACGATGTTCGGATGGGACAGCAATTGCAGGTGCTGGAATTCGCTCTGCAGCTCGGCGAGAAGTTCGTCTCGCTGGGTAACCGCCGTATGGAGAACTTTGATCGCTATCCGCTTCCCGGAGCTGGGCCGATCGACGCGATACTCGTCGATGGCGTCGAACACGGTGCCCATGCCGCCGTGCCCGAATACTCCCCGTATCCGATAGCGGCCACGCAGCACGTCGCCGATCGCCACTTCCCTTCGGACTTCTCTCAGCGCCCGGCGTGAAGCGGTTGACGCCTTCCCTGGGGTCGCCGCGACGGGTGCCGCGGCGGGTGCGGTAACGGACGTCGGCGTGACGGTTGGCACAACGGTCAGCGTTTCGGTGGTCGCCGTTGCCGAGGGTGGCGGCGGAACCGGGGTTGGGGCGTTCGGCCGCGCGTCCGGTATCACCTCCTGGTCGCCGAGTGCCGAGCCTCCGAGGCGGGACTTGAGCGAGTTGAAGAGTTCGGCCTTTATTTTTCCTCGGCGGTAATACTGGTCGAGCAGCGACAAAACTTCCCAGGTCTCGTCAGGGTCCGCTTGGGCTTGTTCGTGCACTGCATTCAAGAATGCTTCGGGAGTGCAAAGACCGCCCGCCAAGGCGTCCAACCACACGAGAGCTGCGCCTTCAGTCCCCGAGCGCGGCTGTATCGAGCTGGCCGACTCCGTCCGAGCGGTCATATTGATGTCCTCATATCAGGTGTCCCCAGGACTTACTGACAGAACACGATACCGAAGATTCCGGAGGTTGGGTAAGTTGTTATTTTTACAATCTTTTTTGAGCTAAGTGAGGTCACGTGCCAAGGAGTCGCGAATCGGGGCCGGCAGAGGGCTCTGCACGTGGCGATAATTGTCGTGATCGACGCCGATGCTCAGGGAAGCACCGCTTTTCATCGCTTGAACCATCGAGGGGGAGAGCTCGAAGCGTAAAAAATGCACGGCTGAGGTCTTTTCGTCGTTCGTACGCTCCATGTCTTCGTCGGCGATCGCGAATACCCGTTCCATTTCGCTTACTCGTATCCAGCAGCGATCCTCGACGCCCATCAATTTCTCGAGCGCAACACGCCGCTCGTCGGGGTCGGGAAACTCAAGCAGTAAGGTGACCTTCCAATTGCTGCCGTCGGGAATGAGCGGATTGTAGGCGTCGAGTTCCCCTTGTATGCCGTCGCTCTCGAAGATCCGCTCGGCGCGCAGCATCTCGAGGATTTGATAGCGTATGGTGATGTAATCCTCGAAACACCAGGTCATGTTGGGTCCGACCTGCACATTGCGTACTTGCTTGTGGGCAATGACTTCGCTGCGCAACCGAGTCCGTTCGGAGGCGTACTGCTCCAGGCTCATGAGATCCGGGCGCGACAATTTTTTAATCAAGGTGTCGTCTCCAGGCCATAGGCCATTCTCAGCAGCGTCAAGGGATGCGTCGGCGGCGACGCATTTTGCAAACCGCTCTCGATTTGATGGCCCGCCATCGGGCAATCGCTTGCGTAAAAGTCCGCGCCGCTCGCCTGCACGCGCTGGATCACCGGTTTGCCGATCTTCATGGAAGTATCGCGAAACTCCCGCTTGACGCCGTAGGTGCCATTGTGGCCCGAACATCGTTCGATGGGCTCGACAGTGGTTCCGGGAATCAGCTGCAATATGTCGCGAGTCTTGAGTCCGATATTCTGCACTCGCAAGTGGCAGGCGACGTGGTAGGCGACTTTGCCGAGAGGCCGTGCGAAATCAGTGCGCATCAGTCCGGCTTTGTGCCGCAGCGCCAAGTATTCGAACGGATCGAACATGCATCGTTTGACCCTGGCGATGTCGGGTTCGTCCGGGAACATCAACGGCAGCTCCTGCTTGAACATCAGTACGCACGAGGGGACGGGCGCGACGATATCGTAGCCCTCGTCGATCATGGCGAGCAGGGGGGGCAGGTTCTTGGCCTTCAAATCCGCAACCGCCTGCAGATCGCCCAGTTCCAGCTTGGGCATGCCGCAGCAATTTTCCTGCTCGACCAGCGCAACTTCGATCCCGTTGTGCTCGAACACTCTGACGAGGTCGAACCCAATTTCAGGCTCATTGCGATTTCCGTAGCAGGTGGCGAACAGCGCCACCTTACCGCGAGTCACTCCCGCCGCCTGCGCTGCGACGGCGGGCTTAGTGCGCTTGGCGACTTGTTTGCGCAGTGTATTGGACCGGTAGGGAGGCACGGGCGCCTCCGGATGCACGCCGAGCGCGGCGTCCAGGAGCTTGCGCCCCACCGCACTGCGATTGGCGGCGTTTACCGCCTCGGCGACGACGGGAATGCCCGCGAGTCTGCCGACGAGGTCCGTCGAACTCAGCACCTTGTCGCGCCAGCGCGTCCCGCCACTTTGATGCTTCACGGCTTTGGCGCGCAGCATCAAGTGCGGGAAGTCGACGTTCCACGGGTGCGGCGGGACGTAAGGGCATTTGGTCATGTAGCACATGTCACAGAGGTAGCACTGGTCGACCACTTGCCCAAAGGCCTTCTTATCTACGCCATCGAGCTCGCCGGTCTTCGAGTCGTCGATGAGGCTGAACAGAGTCGGAAAGGAATTGCACAAATTGAAGCAGCGGCGGCAGCCATGGCAGATATCGAAGACTCGTTCGAGTTCCTTCTGCAGCGCACCGGCGTCATAGAACTGGGGATCCTGCCAGCCGAGGGCATGGCGGGTGGGTGCTTCCAGACTGCCCTCGCGGCCTGATTTGCTCTCCGCGTCGGACACGGTTCCTCTCCCAGCCGAAATGGCAGCGGGCTCCCGGAACGGAGCCCGCTCGATGTGGTCGCCCAGCGTCAACCAAGGATGGGGTTAAAGGTTATCCAACGCCTTCTGGAAGCGATTTGCGTGCGATCGTTCGGCTTTGGCCAGCGTCTCGAACCAATCGGCAATTTCGCCGAAACCTTCTTCCCTGGCGCTCTTGGCCATGCCGGGATACATGTCCGTGTATTCGTGCGTTTCGCCGGCGATGGCAGCCTTGAGATTCTGCGAGGTTGCACCGATCGGCAATCCGGTGGCCGGGTCGCCTACCGCTTCCAGGTATTCCAAATGTCCGTGGGCGTGGCCCGTCTCACCCTCGGCAGTGGAACGGAACACCGCGGACACGTCATTGAAGCCTTCGACGTCCGCCTTGGCCGCGAAGTACAAATAACGCCGATTCGCCTGCGATTCGCCTGCAAATGCGTCCTTGAGATTCTTCTCCGTCTTACTACCTTTCAGATTCACCGCTCACTCCTTCCGATTGAAAATTCGGAACCAACAGATATACCAGCGGCCAAGTTAGACCTCAGAGTCAGCCTAAGTCAAATTGGCGCTCTCTATCAATGCGATAGTCCCGGTCAATCGCGGGACCGCATACGATTGGGCGTCGAATCGGCGGCATCGATCTTGCAGGCTGATCCGTCGGGTCGCGCCGTGTCGGCCAGGTCCCGACGCGGCTAGGGCGTAAGCGCCGACAGACGTTCACGGCGCATCATCATAGCATTGGCTGCAACCACAGGCGGACCATGGCGTGCGCATACCAATAAGAATAACGGCGATGGGCCAACGAAGTGCTCCGCATCGGGGCGTCAGCCGTCAAGCCGCGGCGTTGCTCGCCCTGGCAATACTCTGCGGTTGCGCAGGGCTTCCGCCCGGTGCGAATTTTCCCAAGACCGCATCGGTGGCGTTCGCTCAACCGGAGGACACCCGCCTTGGCCAACAGTTTGCGAGCGCCGCGCACGAACACGAGGGTTATTCGGCATTTCGCATCATCAGCATCGGCGTCGACGGATTCCAGCTCAGAATGCAGTTGATCGAAGCCGCTCAACGAACTCTCGATCTTCAATACTATATTTTTCGCGGGGACGAGACCGGCCGCATGCTGACCGACGGCCTGCGGCGTGCGGCGGATCGCGGAGTGCGCATTCGCGTGCTCATCGATGACGGTGACACGGTCGCCGGCGATGAGCAGATCCTGCGGCTTCTGGGCCATCCGTCCGTCGAGGTGCGAATTTTCAATCCGTTCGATTATCGAGGGCACTCGCGGCTGTTGCGCAAGCTGGACTTCGCTTTCCACGCGCGGCGGCTCGACTATCGAATGCACAATAAACTGCTGGTCGCCGACAACGCGGTGGCGCTCATCGGCGGCCGTAACATCGGCAATCAATATTTTCAGATCGATCCTGACTCCCAGTTCGCGGATGACGATGTCTTTACCGCCGGACCGATCGTCGGCGAACTCTCCGGCACGTTCGACGAGTTCTGGAACAGCGACCTGGCGATTCCCGCCAGGGCGTTGAAGCACACCGGGCCTCCGGACACCGGCATGGTTGCCCGTACCGAGGACGAGAGCGCGAGCCGTCGACCACGAGCCGAGCCGCCAAAGGTGGCCCCAATCGACTACGCGTCCCTGCTCAAAACCGGCGAGCCGTTTGCTGGAATCACCTCCGGCAGGCTGCCGCTGGTGTGGGCGCACGCCCAAGTGGTCTATGACAGTCCCGACAAGAAACGGGTAAGCAGCGGCGCGTTGCCGGGCCGGTTGATCGCGCAAGGGGTGCTCGATTCGATTCGCGACGTTCAATCCGAGTTTCTGCTGGTCACGCCCTATTTCATACCCGCCCCCGACGAACTGCAGTTGCTGAAAGATCTGCGCCGGCGCCAGGCGCGCGTGCGCGTTCTCACCAATTCACTCGAGTCGACCACTGAAATTGCCGCGCAGGCGGGCTATGATCACTATAGAGTCCCGCTGCTCGAGGAGGGCGTGGAGCTGTACGAGGTGCGTGCGCTCCTCGGGAGCGTCAGGGGCAGCGGCGAGACGGTGAAGGTGTCACGCTATGGCAACTACGCGCTTCATGGAAAAATGTATGTTTTCGACCGCCAAAAGCTGTTCATCGGTTCCATGAACTATGATCAGCGTTCGAAGCGCATCAACACCGAAATAGGGTTGATCATCCAAAGTCCGGATCTGGCGCAGCAGACGGCGCGGCGCTTCGAGGCCATGGTCAAGCCCAATGAGTGCTACATCGTGGGATTGATCTCGGGCGACGCGCCGGGGAAATCGCCCCGCCTGGTGTGGCGGACCGAAAAGGACGGCCGCATGGTCGAGTCCACGCGTGAGCCTGCGCGCAGCGGGTGGCAGAGACTCAAGGTCAATTTCCTGGCGCTGCTGCCGCTCGACCGGGAACTGTGAGACCTTTCCCGAAATGCCGGTCCGCGATCAGGCAGAGAATTTCGAACATCATGGTGGCGCCGACCAGGGCGGTGTTTCCGGTTTGATCGTACGGCGGGGCAACCTCTACGACATCGCCGCCGATGAGATTCAGTCCGCGAAGTCCGCGCAACAGGCGCTGTGCTTCCAAGGTGGTGATGCCGCCGATTTCGGGCGTGCCGGTGCCCGGCGCATATACAGGATCGAGCCCGTCCACGTCGAAGGAAATGTACGTGGGACCGTCGCCCACCACCCGGCGGGCCTCCTCGATGATGCGCTCGACCCCGAGCGACGCGAATTCCTCCATGAACACCACGCGCATGCCATGGGACTGCGAGAACTCGATGCCGTCCATGTAGTTCTGTCCGCCGCGAATGCCGATCTGAATCGTCCGTTTCGGATCCAGCAATCCATCCTCGACGGCCAGCCGAAACGGGGCTCCGTGAGTGAATTTCGATCCGAAGAACTCGCCCCAGGTGTCGGTGTGGGCATCGATGTGAACCATGCCGATGGGCGCATCGGCGGCAATCGCCTTGAATATGGGGTAGGTGATCGAGTGGTCGCCCCCCGCGCTGACCGGCCGCACGCCGGCGGCGTGAACCAGGCGATAGAACGCCTCGATTTCCTCGACCTGCTTTTCGAGATCGTACCGATGCGACAAACGCACGTCGCCGAGATCGGCGATGCGGCAGAGCTCGTACGGATTTACCCCCAGTGCGAGATTGAAGCTCCGCATGAGGCTCGATGAATTGCGTATTTCACGGGGACCGTGCCGTGCACCCGGTCTGTTGGTGACTCCGAGGTCCGTCGGGACGCCGATCAAGCCGATGTCGACATCCACGAGCGATCGCGCCAGCGGCGCCCGCATGAAGGTCGCGATCTCGGTGTACCGCGGTTCCTTCATGGGGTCGTAGTGATCCGATCCGACGACGTCTGATTTCAGGGTGCGTTTCTTGGTCATGCGTTACCCCTCAAGTCTAGCCTATCCGCAATCCCTATTCTGTCGGAGCATTGTGCCGATTACACTAGGCCGGCCATGAACTATCAGCTCTATTACTGGCCGACGATTCAGGGTCGAGGGGAGTTCGTTCGACTGGCACTCCAGGAGGCCGGCGCGCGCTATCGGGATGTCGCGCGCGAGACCGGCAAAGGAGCCGGAGTGGCGGCGCTCATGCGCTTTCTGGATGGCCGCAACATCGAACGGCCGCCCTTCGCTCCGCCCTTTCTCGAGGCAGGCAGGCTCGTGATAGGCCAGACCGCCAACATTCTGCAGTTCCTCGGCGCTCGTCACGGCCTTGCGCCTAAGGACGAGGGCGGGCGGCTCTGGACGCACGAGCTGCAACTTACCATGGCGGATTTTCTGGGCGAAATACACGACACGCATCATCCGGTGGCGGCGGGCCTTTACTATGAGGACCAGAAGAAGGAGGCGCGCCGCCGGGCGGCGGACTTTCTGAAGCACCGCGCGCCCAAATTTCTCGGCTACTTCGAGCAGATCCTGGCGAAGAACGCTCGCGGGGAGCGTTACCTAGTCGGCGCGAAACTGACTTACGCGGATCTGTCGATGTTTCAAGTCATGGCGGGACTGAACTACGCATTCCCGCGCGCAATGACCAAAGCTGCACGTAAATATCGGAGACTCTGCGCATTGCACGCCAGAGTGCAAGAACGCCCGCGCATTGCTGCCTACCTCGCTTCTCCACGACGAATCCCTTTCAACGACGAGGGAATCTTTCGGCACTATGCGGAGCTCGATGCCGTCTGAGCGGGCGCACGCGGGCGATCGGACGCGGGAGATCGGGCGTTTCCCGAGAGTTTGGCGAATTCAGTTTGGCCGGGAACGAAAAGGCAGTATCTTTAGCCCCGCACTCTCAAGGCGGGCTCGGGGCAAGCATAGTGTCAGGTCGTCCAATTCATCTGCCACTCATCATTGCCGGCCACACGGCAAGCTTTGACGCGTCGGGCTGCTTAAGACCGTGGGCGCCGTGGAACGACGTCCTGGACCGAGAAATGAATTTCTACCAGCGGTGTCCCGCGGAAAGGGGGTATCCCCGCTTCGTGTTGGCGACTTTTCTGGACGGCGACTGGACTCCTATTCCGGATCGCACGGACTCGATCCCGGCGACCCAGAACGGGATGGGCATACTCTCTTACCTCAAGTTTCACGAATTGCGCGGCCGGCGGGAACCTAAGTACCTGAGGACGGCGCAGGCGATGGGCGACTATCTGGTGAAGGAAACGCTGACGCCGAATTCCGGCGCGTACCCCAAGTTTACTCGCTCGACCGGCAAGCGAGATCAGTTCCCTCAGGCGGCGGATTGCGGCTCGCAAGCCGACCGCCCCCACGAGATCGAGCCCGACAAGGGCGGCATCGCCGGCTACGCATTGGCGCTGCTGTCCGACGCGGTGGGCGAGCACAGGTACTTGGAACAGGCACTGCAAAACGCCCGCGTCCTGGCCGCCAATCAACAGAACGGCGATGCGGCGCATTCTCCCTGGCCTTTTCGCGCCGACCATCGCAACGGCGAGGGCCGAGGCCCCGTGTCCGGGAATATGACCTATATTCTGCGGTTGTACGACGCGCTGCTCTCCCAAGGATACGAGGAGTTTTCCCTTCCGCGCCGATCGCTATGGAATTGGATCCGGCGTCATCAAATTCCGAACGCCGCCGCCGACGGGTCCCTCTTCGCTCAGTTCTTCGAGGACCACGACACGCCCACCAACCGCACGGCGTGGGCGCCCCTCAATCTCGCGCGGTACTTGCTCGAGAGACGGGAGCTGCTCGATCCCGATTGGCAGGCCGATTCCGGCACGCTGATCGACTTCGTCCGCGGCAGCTTCACTCACGAAGAATTCGGTATCGCCGTTTGTCACGAACAGGATGAGGACAGGCAGGCCTGGGGCGGCATCAATTCGACTTACGGGGCCGTGCTCGCGCTGTACGCGAAGGCCACCGGGTCCGCCCCCTTGGCCGCCGAAGCTCGGCAAGCGCTGGATTTCACGCTCTATTCGATCGACGAACTGGGCCGTCCGCGCGATCTATCCGTCAACCCCGTACCCGGCGGCTGGCAGGAGGACGCGCACACAGATGTCATCCATAACTATGTGGACGCCTTGCGTGCGTTTCCCGGATGGGGTGAGGCCAGGTGATTCGACGGCTACGCGGGTTCGGTCGCCGCGGGAGCCCCCAGCGGCTGAGTGGTGCGCCAGGCCAGCAGCATGGCCAGGAATATCAGGACCGCGGCCAATAAGAAGGGCGCACCCGGCAGGCCCAAGTCGGCGTGCGTGCTGATGAACGCCGCGAAGGTCTGTGTGAATACCGTGGGACCGATCAAGCTCGCCAGGCCCACCAGGCTCGCCAGCGCGCCCTGCAGTCGGCCCTGCTCAGTGGGGTCCACCAACCGTGTCATGAGGGTCTGCAGCGAGGGCGTGGCAATACCCCACAGGGCCATCACCGGCACGCCGATCCAGAAAATCGACCCGGTGGGCGCGAGGCCGTAGATGGCGAAGCCCGCCGCGCCGAATGCCAAACCCAATGCCAGCGCACGCCGTTCCTTGAACCATCTCACCATGGGCTTTACCAGGAAGCCCTGAACGATGAGCGATGAAATACCCACACCGGCCAGCAGGATCCCCACCGCACGCGTATCCCAGCCGTAGCGAAAATGCATATACAGCACCGTGGTGCTCGGCAGCACGCCATGGGCGAAATTCATCAGGAAATAGCTGCCTGCGAGACCGGTGAGCATGGGATGGGAGCGCAGCAGCTTCAGGGCTCCCAGCGGATTGGCGTTCTTCCAGGAGAAAGGCACGCGCTTCTCCTTGGGCAGTGATTCCGGCAGGACGAACAAACCCCAGCAGACATTGGCCAAAGCCATGACGGCCGAGGCCCAGAAGGGCAGGCGCGGGGAAATGGCGCCTAAGACACCGCCGAGGGCCGGTCCCAGCACGAAACCTATGCCGAACGCGGCACCGATCAGCCCAAAACTCGCGGCGCGCTTTTCAGGCGGCGTCACATCCGAGATATACGCACCGGCAGTGCTGAAGCTCGCCGCGGTAATGCCCGAAATTACCCGGCCGACCAGCAGCCACCAGAGATTCGGTGCGAGCGCCATGAGAATGAAATCAAGGCCCAGACCTGCGCAGGAGATGAGGATGACGGGGCGCCGCCCGAAATGATCCGAGAGCGACCCCTGCACCGGGGAAAAGATGAATTGCATCAGCGCCCAGGCAGTGCCGAACACACCGTACATTTGCGCGGCGCGCGCTGCGTTGCCGCCCACGAATTTCTGTACCAGCATGGGCAGCACGGGAATGATCATGCCGAAGGCCAGCATGTCGATGAGCACCGTGACGAAGATAAAGGTCAACGCGGCCTTGCGGCCCGATTGAGCGGACATGTTCATGGGCGGGAGTTTAGCGCGACCCACACGATGTCGTATTTCTGATTGAACGTCACGACCATGAGGCAGGCGTCCGCACCGACGCAGCTGAACCAGTGAACGGCCTTGGAGGGCATGACGGCGAAGCCCCCGGCGGTGAGCGTTACGCTGCGCATACCCTTCATGCCGGTCAATACGCTGCCTTGGATCACGATGAGTTGTTCTTCGGCCGTGTGGTAATGCGCCGCCACACGGCAACCAGGCGGCGCCTTCAGGAGGAAGGTTGACGGACCCGTGTCCGGGTCCCCGTTCTCGAGCGCGCTCTTCAGGCATTTGACATCGTCGTCCTGGACGAACGGCGCGTCCTTGAGCGGCGTGACGGCGCGATGCGCCGTCTCCGGGCTCATCGGCGGGTCAGCGGGGTTGCCCAGACCCGCGAACGGCAGCGCCGCGAGTATTCCGAGCACACCATGCCGGCGCTTGCGGGTCAGATCGTTAAATCCGGACATGGCGCTTCCTGTTGGATGAGGAGGTCCTCTGTATAATACCCTGCGATCCCGCCGTTTAGGGGTCCCGCGATCCATCTCAGCGCCGCGCCCGACGGCGCCTGCGACCGAGTGAATGACAGGAGCCCCGATATGATGCCGACACGCTCGTCCCCATCTTTGATGGACTCCGAGGAGTGGCGCCTGCGATGCGAACTCACTGAGTTCTATCACCTCGTCGATTTTCTCGGCTGGACGGAAATGATCTTCAACCATATTTCGGTACGGCTGCCCGGGGCGGCACACCACTATCTGGTCAATCCCTTCGGGCTCAACTACAGCGAGATTACTCCGGAGAACTTGCTCAAGGTGGGGGTCGATGGCCGCCTGGTCGAACCGTCCGACCATCCCGCCAATCCGGCCGGCTTCGCGCTGCACGGCGCAATCCACGAGTCGCGCCCGGATGTTGCCTGCGTCGCGCACACGCACACCACCGCGGTGTCGGCGGTCGCCATGAAGCGCGGCGGCTTCGATCACAATAATTTTTACGGCGCGCAATTCTACGGCCGCGTCGGCTATCACGATTTCGAAGGCATCACTCTGTATGCCGACGAGCGCAGCCGCATGCTGGCGAGCCTCGGCGACAAGCATGTGCTGGTGCTGCGAAACCACGGGGTTGCGGTCTGCGAGCGCGATATCCCCACCACCTTCGCGCTGCTGTGGACCGTGCAGCGAGCCGCTGAAATTCAATGTCAGGCAGGCGCGCTCGGCGGCGAGGACGTGGCGCTGGACGAAGCGATTCGGGAACGCTGCCGCGACTCGGTCACGGACTTGGGCAGCGGCATTCGAGTCGCCCGCCTCTTGTTCGATGCAACCGTCCGCCGCATGCGATCGCGGCGAGCATGGTAAACGAGAGGGGCGGTAGCCGACTAGGCTCGTGCGGATCGCCACGGCAGCCCTCGTCCTAGGGTATGCAGAGATTACCGGATGCTCGGTTCAGCGTTATCCCGACCCACGATGAATGAAATAATTTGTACGGCTCGCCGACGGCGCCGCCCGTGTCTTGCAAACGGCCCGTTGGCGAGCGGCAACGATGCAGGCAATCCGGGCCACGGCAACGAGTGCGAGGCGATGCCGCGGAGCAACGATCGCGCGAGATCCGGATCGACTCAGTGCTGTAGCGCTACCGGCTGACGCGAGACTGACATCTTCTGTCTGGAACCTTTCCTGCACTTGCCGGGTCCACTACCCGATGGATACGAGCCACGGAGCCGCAGTGCAGATCAGTGTATTCATCGTGAGCAACGTGCGGTTGCACCGGGATGGCTTGGTGGCGCTGCTCCGTGGGTGTCCGTCGATCAATGTGCTGGGTGCGGACAGCGTGCAAGAGACCCAGAACGTGCTGCGCACCACGGCGACCGACGTCGCTTTGATCGATGCGCCGTCGCCGGGTGCCTCGGACCTTGTCAGGGCGCTTCGAAAAATCTGCGCGCGGATACGAATTTTGGCTGTCGGGATTCGCGAGACTGCGAGTGAGGTAGTGACCTGCGCGGCCGCCGGCATCGACGGTTACGTGCCGATGGACGCCGCGTTGGGCGATGTGGTTATCGCCATCGAGAATGTGGTACGAGGCGAATTGACCTGTTCGCCCAAGGTCGCCGCATCGCTCTACCAGTGCATCGGGTCTTCGAGGGCCTCCGCCGTCAGCGCGTTGACCACGCGCGAGCTTCAGGTCGCCGAGTTGATGAACCTCGGCTGTCCCACCAAGGAAATCGCCTGGCGCTTGGGAGTGCAGCCCAGCACGGCGAAGAACCACATCAGGAACATTTTGCACAAGCTTGACGTGCATAGGCGCGGCCAGGCGGTGGCCAAGCTGCGGACTTTGACCGGCGAACGTTTCAGCGTCGCCTAACGGGTCTGCAGGCCTCCGCACGCAGGCCTACGCACGTTCGCCGCCTCCGTTCTCACACCCACACTCCCGCCGCGCGCAACTGCAGTATGGCATTCATCGGATCGCCGAGGTAAGCCGGGTGAGTGAAGGACGGCTGCAGCGTGCCAAGAACCGTTCCTGCGCCAATCCCGCTGCCATAGAACTGTTGGTTCGAGGGCAGCAAGCCCGGCACCTGCTGGAGATCGGGCAATCCAGCGCCTACACGGTTTGGGTCGACCTGCGCATAGGGTATCGCTGCGGCGCGAAGAAAATCGTACAAGATCGAAACCCGCTGATCCGCGCGCGCTCCGAAATTGATACTTTGTAACATGGGATGATGAGAGAGCAGCAGCGCTGAAAACCCCGCGATATGCGAGGCCGCCATCGAACAGCCGTCCCAAGCCGCATAGCCGCCTCCGGGAACACAGGACACAACGGCGACGCCGGGCGCGCACAGGCCGACCTGTGGTCCCCAACCGCTGAAATTGGTTGCGTAGATGCCCGAGAATGCGATCAGTTGTGGCAAGGCTCTTTGCGCATGGCGAGTGTCCTGCGGATACTCGCCGAGTTTGCCGACGGCCGATACCGTCATCATGCCGGGTACATTGCCCGGGAATTGCACGGCTCCGCCGGAGTTACCGGCTCCGGCCATGCAGGCGATTCCGTTCAATCGTGCCTCGGTGATCTTCCGTGCCACGAGTTCGGAGAAGTGCTCGCTGGTGACACCGATCTGCACGATATCCAGACGTCGCTCGATGCATTGATCCAATGCATCAATGAGATCACTGAAGTGACCGCCCGGCACTACTTTAAATATGTGCAGCTCGGAGCCCGGCGCACAACCGATGATGCCGGAGGACGCGGCAAGAGCGGAGGCGGCGACAATGCCGGCGCAGTGAGTGCCCTGTCCCAGCTCGTCCGATTTCCAACTCTGAGGGTCCTTGTCTCGGGTGAAGTCCACTCCCCGGACGATATGACGAAGGAGCGGGTGCGAAGTGTCGCAGCCTGAATCGATGATGCCGATCTTGGTGCCCGCACCATTCCAATCCATGGGTACTCGATCGAACTTCATGTTGCGCTGACCCCAGCTGTAGGAGCGCTCGCCCGGCTCGCCCGGAAAGCTCCCCGAAGTTCGATCCAGCGGATTCAACCGAATGACATTGACCTGTCCGGGTTCGAGGGATGGATTCTGAATGTACCGTTCCCAGTGGTCTGCCGCGGGCCGCACGTAGACGGCATGGATGCCCGAGCCATCGACGGCGTGGGTCTGCAAGCTTGCCTGTCCCGATGAATCCGTGATGGCTTGCACGGGAAAACCGGGACCATACAAATTGACGACCGCGTTCGCGAGCGGCCGTTCGCCTTCGCCGAGAATGCGGAAGCGGATTTCGCGGCGCGGACGAGGAAATGGCATCACCTGCACAGCGTGCTGCCAGCTCATGGGCTCCGTGACGGCCATATCGGAATAGCCCAGAGGCGCGTCGATTTCGACGATCACATGAGGAGGCGCATTCAGGCGCAACGCCTCGCCGCGCTGTTCGTCCATGTGAGCCACCACCACCTCCGGTGCCGCCGCGGCCGGCGCTCCAGCGATCGGGGTCATCCCAGCGGCTTGCAAACCACGGCCTTTCAGACGGCGAGTGATTTCCACGCCGTCCATCTGGCCGAGCCTCTCGAGAAAGGGATCGCTGGGCAACGATGCGATTCCAGGCAGCGATCTAAACCCGATCAAATACCGCTGCTTGCGGCGCACAACCGTGGCAGGATTCTTGTCGGCGGTGCCGGTACGCGATCCGGACCTGTCGTCTTCGGTAACCCGATCCTGCGCGGTCCCATTTTGAGCGGTGAGCGGTTCCGCCGCTGCGCCCGCCTGAGTCGCTCTCCTGGATTGGGTTAGTTTGGCCGCCTGGCCCGGATCATCTTTATGCTCAGCCATGACAAGTCTCCTGCCTCGGTTGTGGAATCACTTTGCGCTCGCGATCCCTCGCATCGTCTTTTCTTGCATCAGCCAACGCAGGTCAATGCATCGTGATACCGGGCACGAAGTTCGCTCCCAGTTGACCTGGTATGAATTGGCCGGCGCCCTGGAATTGGCCGGCGTAGGGATTGACGGAACTTTGGAAAGCCTGTTGCGCCGCCAACTGCGCAAGCTGCTGTGCGACCAAGTAATGGTATTGGGCGAGTTGCTGCAGCAGGTAATGGCGCGGCGTCATCGCCGGATTGATCAGCTCCGGGTTTGGCTGCTGCTGCGTCCACGCGCCGATGGGTTGAGCCGCTCCGTTCGATAACCCCGTGAAAGGATTCATGGCCGAGGGCTGCTGTGCCGCGAGCTGTTGCGCCGCCAGCTGGTGCGCCAGAAGCTGCTGGATCGCTTGCTGCTGCAGAGCCGCCTGTTGTTGCGCGGCCTGTTGTTGCGCCGGATGTTGCCAGTTCGGCCATTGCGGCAGACCTTGAGTGAAGGCGGGTGTCTGCTGAGGATAACCGTACGGCGTGTTCGCGAAAGGAATGTAGCCCGGGTTGCTCTGGAAGGCCTGCGGGCCGAAGGTTGCCTGGGGATAAAAGTTGCCTTGCGGGTTGCTCAGGAAGGCCTGTGGGCCGAAGGCACCCTGGGGATAAAAGTTACCTTGTGGATGAAGCATATTGAAAAACCTCCGTCTTGATGGCCTGTAATGTGCCGGTACGCGGCACCCGTATCGCACCGATGGCGAATTTCGCGGTCGACTACCGCTTCGACGTGGGGAGAGGCTAGATCCGGCCGCTGCGTGCGTACATGACTCGATGGTGCCGGCAGGCCTCAGCCCTGGGAGGGCTCAGAAGCGCTGATCTCTTTGGCCTATTGCGCCCAATCGACTTCTATGCAGGCGCTCGGGACGAGACTGGCACCACCGTTCAGCCGATTCTGGCCCTTCTAGGCCGCGGCCCTGTGTGTTACGAATGGCCATCTCACTCGCGGATTCACGGCACGCGCAGCAACATGAACGCCATACCTTCTCCGTCTGAACTGCGTCCCGTCATCGAGGCCGATCGTGCACATGTCTGGCACCACCTGACCCAGCACAAGGCCTTCGAAAGGACCGACCCCCGCGTATTCGTCGAAGGGCGCGGCCTGAGGCTGTGGGACGCCGACGGCAAGGAATATCTGGACGGCCTCTCGGGCGGTGTCTGGACGGTGAACGTCGGCTATGGGCGGGCCAGCATTGCCGAGGCAGTGCGTGATCAGCTGGTGCGCATGAATTACTTTGCCAACTCCGCGGGCTCCGTTCCCGGTGCGCGCTTCGCGGAGCGCCTGCTCGAAAAGATGCCCGGCTTCGATCGTGTCTATTACGCCAACTCCGGCTCGGAAGCCAACGAGAAGGTGTTCAAGATGGTGCGCCAGATCGCGCACCGTCATCACGGCGGCCGCAAGCACAAGATCCTGTTCCGGGAGCGCGACTACCATGGCACCACGCTCGCAACCCTCGCTGCCAGTGGGCAGCCGCAGCGCAGCGCGCAATATGGGCCACTGCCCACCGGGTTCGTGGAGGTTCCGCATTGCCTCGAGTACCGGAGCCAGTACGGCTCCGTCGCCAACTATGGCGAGCGGGCGGCGAGGGCGATCGAGGAGGTGATCCTGCGCGAGGGCCCCGATACGATCGGTGCGATCTGCCTCGAGCCCGTGACGGCGGGTGGGGGCGTCATCACTCCGCCTACAGGCTATTGGGAGCAGGTGCAGGACATCTGCCGGCGCCACCGTATTCTCCTGCACATTGATGAGGTGGTTTGCGGTGTCGGCAGAACCGGCAAGTGGTTCGGCTACCAGCACTACGGCATCAAGCCGGACTTCGTGACGATGGCCAAGGGCGTGGCGTCAGGCTACGCCGCCATTTCCTGCGTCGCCACGTCAGAAGCCATATTCGATCTGTTTAAGGATGATCCCGAGGACCCGCTGTCTTATTTCCGCGATATCTCGACCTTTGCCGGATGTGCCTCGGGACCGGCTGCGGCCCTGGAAAACATGCGCATCATCGAGGATGAGAAATTGCTGGCGAACACCCTGGCTATGGGCGAGCGCCTGATCGGAAATCTCAGGACCCTGCAGCAGCGTCACGACGTCATCGGCGATGTGCGCGGCATTGGCCTGTTCTGTGGCGCTGAGCTGGTTCGGGATCGGGCCACGCGCGAACCCGTGGGGGAAAAAGAGGTACAGGCCGTGATCGCCGATTGCAGCTCACAAGGTGTGATCATCGGTGCCACCAATCGCTCCATTCCGCGCTTCAACAATACGCTCTGCTTCAGTCCCGCGTTGGTCGCCACGGCGGAGGAGATCGACCGCATCACGAATGCGACGGACAAGGCATTGACGAATATATTCAGTTCGAAGCGCTAGCCGACGGCCTAGGGAAACACTCGCCATGAAGATGACCACGGAAGAAGCCTTCGTGAAGGTGCTGCAGATGCACGGCATCGAGCACGCCTTCGGCATCATCGGCTCGGCGTTCATGCCGATTTCCGATCTCTTTGGGAAGGCCGGAATCACCTTCTGGGATGTGGCGCACGAGTCGAACGGCGGTCTCATCTGCGATGGCTACACGCGCTCGACCGGGAAGATGGCGATGGCGATCGCGCAAAACGGGCCGGGCGTCACGGGGTTCGTGACCGCCGTCAAGACCGCTTATTGGAACCATTCGCCGATGCTGCTGGTCACCCCGCAGGCGGCGAACCGTACCATCGGTCAGGGAGGCTTCCAGGAGCTCGAACAGATGGCCCTGTTCCGCGATATCGTCGGCTATCAGGAGGAAGTTCGCGATCCGAGTCGCGTACCGGAGGTTCTGAATCGGGTCATCGCCAAGGCCAAACGTCTCTCGGCACCCGCGCAGATCAACATTCCCCGCGACTTCTGGACCCAGGTCATCGACGTGCCGCTGCCGACGTCGTTGGAGTTCGAGCGACCGGCAGGGGGTAGCAGGGCGATTACGGAAGCCGCGCGCCTGTTGTCGGAGGCCAGGTTTCCGGTGATCCTCTCGGGGGCCGGCGTTGTGCTCGGCAATGCGATTCCCGAGTGCATGGCACTCGCGGAAAAGCTGGAGGCGCCGGTCTGCAACAACTATCAGCACAATGATTCCTTCCCCAGTGACCATCCTCTGAGCGTCGGGCCCTTGGGCTACAACGGCTCGCGCGCGGCGATGGAACTGATCGCGGAGGCCGACGTCGTGCTCGCGCTCGGCACACGCCTGAATCCTTTTTCGACACTGCCGTGCTATGGGCTCGACTACTGGCCAAAGTCTGCGGCGGTGATTCAGGTCGATATCAATGCGGACCGCATCGGTCTCACGAAGCCGGTTACGGTCCCGATCTGCGGTGACGCCAAACTGGTGGCGGCGCAGCTACTGAGTCAGCTGTCCGCCAAGGTAGGGGACAAGGGGCGCGCGGAGCGGCACATGAGGATCGCAGCCCGCAAGCAGGCGTGGACCCAGACTCTCGCGACGATGGATCACGAAGACGATGATCCCGGCACCGTCTGGAACGCCGACTGTCGCTCGCGGGAGCCGGACCACATGTCCCCGCGTCAGGCTTGGCGGGCCATCGTCGCGGGTCTGCCCCGCGATGCCATCATATCGAGCGACATCGGCAACAACTGTGCGATCGGCAATGCCTATCCGATGTTTCAGCGCGGACGCCAGTACCTTGCGCCCGGGCTCTTCGGACCCTGCGGCTACGGCTTTCCCTCGATCATCGGCGCCAAGATCGGCAATCGCTCGACTCCGGTCGTAGGTTTCGCCGGTGACGGCGCTTTCGGCATCTCGATGAACGAGATGACCTCGATCGGTCGCGACGAGTGGCCGGCCGTCACGATGGTGATCTTCCGCAACTACCAGTGGGGTGCGGAGAAGCGCAACGCGATTCTCTGGTACGACAACAACTTCGTCGGTACGGAACTGGACCCGAAGCCGAGCTACGCGCGGGTCGCCGAGGGCTGTGGCCATCGTGGTGTGACGACTCGTACGCCCAACGAGCTGACGCAAGCGCTGAAAACGGCCTGCGCGGCGCAAGCCGACGGCATCACGACCTTCATCGAGGTCATCCTCAACCAGGAGCTGGGCGAGCCATTTCGACGCGATGCCATGAAGAAGCCGGTCGTCGTCGCAGGCATTCGCAAAGAGGATATGCGCCCGCAACAGCCCGCATGAGCGTGGCCCGCGAACGGTGCGTGCTGGTCCTGAACGCCGGCTCGTCCTCGCTCAAATTTGCACTGTTCGCAGGCGACGAGCGGCTCCATCACGGCCAGGTCGAAGGCATCGGCACGCGTCCTCGGTTCCTGTTCGGTGGGGAAAGCTCTGCCGCGGATTTAGCGCCCACCGCGCGCCATGGCGAGGCCCTGGCGCGGATACTGCCGGCTCTTCGCGCGCGCGGCATTGAGCCCGCCGAACTCGCCGCCTGCGGCCACCGGCTGGTGCACGCCGGCACGCGCTTCATCGCTCCCACCGTGGTCGATGCGGAACGGCTTGCCGAGATCAACGCCCTGCGGGAACTTGCGCCGCTGCACAACGGTTTCGGGTTGGATACCATTGAGGCGATGACCGCCGCTGCCCCGGGCGTGCCGCAAATCGCCTGTTTCGATACGGCTTTTCATTCGACCGTGCCCGAAGTCGCCAGTCGCTTCGCCCTGCCGGCGGAGCTGCACGCGGCCGGCTATCGCCGCTTCGGTTTTCACGGCCTCAACTTCGAGCACGTCACGGCGACGCTCACCGACCGGGCAGGGCCGGCGGCCACGGAGCGTTTGCTCGTGTTCCACCTGGGGAATGGCTGCAGCCTGGGCGCGATACGGGACGGACGCAGCGTTGCCACGACCATGGGGTATTCCACGCTCGACGGTTTGGTGATGGGTACACGCTGCGGATCGATCGACCCCGGCGTCTTGCTGGCGCTGCAGCGGAAGCAGGGGCTGTCGCTCGACGCACTGGAAGCGCTTCTGTACCGGGGCTCGGGACTGCTGGCGCTCTCAGGCCTCAGCTCCGACATGCGGGAGCTGGAGCGACGCGATACGGAAGCCTGTCGATTTGCCATCGAGCATTTTTGTTACTGGGCTGCGCGCCACGCGGGGTCGCTGGCGGTCACTCTCGGGGGCGTCAATTCCATTGCCTTCACGGGCGGCATCGGCTGCGGCAGTGCCCGCGTGCGCGAGGGCATTGTCTCTCACCTCCAATGGCTTGGCATCGAGCTCGATCCGGAGCACAACGCACGCCATGCGGAGATGCTTGCGACCCGGCAATCGCGCTGCCCGGTGTGGGTCATCGCCGCCGACGAAGAACGCGCCATTTTGCGGCACGTACAGGCGTTACTCGAGAGATACCGTGGGTGAGATCCCGGTCGAAACCTCGACTCGTTGACGATCCCGCGCGCCGTCCTGCATGGTATGGTAGGGCGCATTGCGCGGCGCCGGAGACGCCGGCCAGCGCCCAGCGTTGCCCCCGGCGCTCGGATCGGAGTGAAAACCGTGAGCGGAGGACGGCGACGTACCCAGGTGCTCTGGCGACAGCTGCTGAGTCTGCAGCCCGCCTCGGCCGTCACGCTCCAGGCCCAATTGCGCGCGCAGCTGATCACAGCGATCGCCGGCGGCAGCCTGCCGCCGAGCCGACCACTGCCCTCGAGTCGCGCACTTGCCGTGCAGCTCGGAATCGCCCGCAATACCGTGATGATTGTGTATCAACAGCTGGCGGATGACGGTTATCTGATCGCTCGGCGCCGGCAGGGCTACTACCCCAATCCGGCGGTGATCGCAGCACGGCCTCAGGTCGTAGTACCGGATGGACTTGCCGCGGCCGCCTCTCCCAACTGGGCGACCCGGATGAAGCGGCAACCGTCCCTGCAGCGGAACATTTCCAAAGTTGCCGACTGGGAGCGGTACGCATTTCCATTCATTTACGGGCAGCTCGACAAGACCCTGTTTCCCGCCGCCAAGTGGCGCGCGAGCTGCCAACAGGTGCTCTCCGGTGCCGAGGCGCTCGATTGGGCCAAAGACCGATACACACGCGACGATCCCGGGCTCATTGAGCAGATCCGCGACAAGGTACTGCCGCTGCGCGGTATTTGGGCGACGGACGAAGAGATCCTCGTCACGATCGGCGCACAACAGGCGCTTTATCTGCTGGCCGATCTGCTGTTCGACGGCAGAACCACGGTTGGCATCGAGAACCCAGGCTACCCGGATGCCCGCAACATCTTCGCGCAGCGCACGGCCCTGCTTCGCGCGCTGCCGCTCGACGAGCACGGTCTATGCGTCGCAGACCGGCTGTCGGGCTGCCAGTTCGTGTACGCAACGCCCAGCCACCAGGCCCCGACGACGGTCACGATGCCGGTCGGGCGCCGACTTGAACTCCTGCGGCAGGCCGAGAGCGAAGACTTCGTGGTCATCGAGGATGACTACGAAACGGAAGTGAGCTTCTCCGGTCTTCCGAACCCGGCGTTGAAGAGCCTCGACCGCAGTGGTCGTGTGATCTACGTCGGGAGCCTCTCGAAATCCCTTGCGCCGGGGCTGCGGCTCGGCTACATCGTCGCACCGGCTCCGCTGATCGCGGAGCTGCGCGCACTGCGGCGGCTGATGATCCGTCACCCGACCGCATTCATCGAGCGCAGCTTTGCCCAGTTTCTGGCGCTGGGATACTTCGATACCTTCAACCGTCGCCTGCTGGCGGCGTACCGCGAACGGGCCACGGTGATGGCCGGCGCTCTGGCCCGCCACCTGCCCGAGGCGCGCCATCCCCCGGTGACCGGCGGCTCCTCTTTCTGGATTGAGGGGCCTCGCTGGCTCGATAGCCGACGCCTGGCCGATGAGGCTCGTGCCGAGCGGGTGCTGATCGAGCCCGGCGACGTGCACTTCGCCCAAGATATTCCGCCGCTGAACTTCTTCAGGCTCGGTTTCTCATCGATCGGCCCGGCTGCGATCGCCGAAGGCATCCGCCGTCTCGGCGGCGTGCTCGAACGGCAGCGGCCCAGGAGGTAGAGGTCGTCAACGCATCAGCCCGCCGCGTCATGAACCGAGCAACCGTGATCGGCGATCGCCCGTTCTAGGCGCGCGGAAAATCCAGCGCCCGCCGGCGGCCGTCACAAGTCTTCGTATAGATGGGGCTCCATCGCAAGCTTCGTGATGTCCTGCCTTCTGCCGAAACGGACGCGTGCACTGAATCCCAGAAGCAGAATACCGAGGCTGATCAAGCCGAATATGAGCGGCGTTCGCTGTTCGGGGATGAAAGCCATCGCCAGAAGGATGCTGAGCATGCCCGCGATCGCCAGATAGGTCAGGTAGGGATACGCCCACATCCGTACGCGGAGCCGCGCCGGATCCTCCTTTTCCAATCGCGAGCGCAGGCGCAGCTCCGAAATAGCGATCAACACATAGACGAATATCGCCACCGTTCCATACGAATTGACGAGAAACGCGAATACCGTGTCGGGCGAGACGTACGACATGACCACAGTACCGTAGCCGAACAGGGTTCCCAACAGAATGGCGCGGGAGGGCACGCCGTTGCGGCTGAGCTTGGCGAGGCCCCGAGGAGCATCGCCGCGTCTGGTCAGTGCGAACAGCATTCTCGACGACGCATAAAGCCCCGAATTCAGGGCCGACAGCACGGCGATGAGGACTACTGCGTTCATGATCTGTGCCGCGGCGGGAATGCCCATCGCCCTGAGGGCGCTGACGTAGGGCGTACTGATTCCCGCCGAATTCCAAGGCACCAGGCACACCACGAGGAGGATCGAACCCACGTAGAAGAGCAGGACGCGTGTGATGACGGAATTCGTCGCCTTGGCGACCGCTTTCGCGGGCTCGGCCGTTTCTGCCGCTGCAATCGTGACGATCTCGGCGCCAAAGTAGAAACCCGTGGCGGCCACAGCGCCGGTCAAGATCGGGAGTACACCGTTCGGGGCGAAGCCGCCATGCGCCGTGAGGTTGGCCACGCTGGGTCCGACTCCCGGCCACAGGCCGAGGACGAACAGGCCCGCAAGCATCAAGAAGACGACGATCGCAGCCACTTTGATCGAGGCGAACCAGAACTCGAACTCGCCGAACGATCTCACCGAGATGAGATTCGTGAGGGTCAGCAATAGCATCACCGCCAAGCTGATGAGCCACGCCGGCTCGTTGGGCAACCAGAAGCGAACCAGTCCCGCGCCGGCGACCGCCTCGAGCGCGACGACGATGACCCAGAAATACCAGTACATCCACCCGGCCAGGAAACCCGCGAGCTCGCCGAGCCGCGGCTGGTCACTAAAGGCCAGGCGGGCGTATTCGTAAAATGAGCCGACCGCCGGCAGTGCCACGGCCATTTCGCCGAGCATGCGCATGACCAGCACGACCAGCAGCCCCGTGATCACGAATGAAAGGACGGCGGCAGGTCCTGCCGCTTTGATGACCACACCGCTGCCGACGAAAAGACCCGCGCCAATGACACCCCCGAGGGCGATCATGGTCATGTGCCGCTGCCTAAGGCCATGGCGCAGTCCGCTCGACGGCGGGGGGGTGCTCTGTATCCGATCGTTGCTCACGGTATCCTTAATCCTTGGCGAGAATCTCACGGACCCCTGGAATTGGTAGTATCCCATGCGGACAGGAAGTCTCACGGAGCGTTTATGAGCGATGATGCCGCGGCCAACCCGGTAAAAAACGACCCCCCCGACGCAGATCTTGCATCCATGCAGCGGAAGGTGCGATTCGGCTTCGCGTTGGCTCTCGCCTGTTTGGCTATCGTCGGGGTGGTTTCCTATCTGAATGTGGTGCGCCTGAACGAGGATGCGGCCTGGGTCGAGCACACGCACGAGGTTCTGAGCCGCCTCGAATTGCTGCTGGCCGCGGTAACCGATTCCGAGACTGCGGAGCGGGGGTACGTCATCACGGGTGATGAGAGCTATCTCGAACCCTCCCGGAACTCTGCCAATGTCGCCGAGTCCCAAGCGAGTCGGCTACGCGAGCTGACGGCGGACAACCCAGTCCAGCAGCAGCGGATTGCCTCGGTGGTGCCGCTCGTCTCCGATCGACTTGCGACACTGCAGAAGGTCATCGAACTGCGGCGAACTTCGGGTTATGCAGCGGCGCAAAGCGAGATTCTGACGGGGAAGGGCAAGCAATTTCACGATCGGATTCGCGGCCTCATCGATCAGATGAAGGGGACCGAGACCTCCTTGCTCCAGGAGCGCCGTCGACTGGCCGACCGGAGCGCCACGACGACTCGAGCGGTCATTGTCGGGGGTGGGTTCCTCGCATGCGGACTGGTGGGTCTGGCACTGTGGGCGATCCGCCGCGACTTTGCGGGCCGAACGCGAGCCGACCGAGCATTGCGCGACGCCAAAGATCAGCTCGAAGTGCGCGTTCAGCAACGCACCGCGGATCTTGCGCGGCTCGCCTCCATCGTCGAATCCTCCGACGATGCGATCGCCAGTAAGGATCTGGACGGCATCATCATCAGTTGGAACCCCGGCGCTGAGCGGCTGTTCGGCTATTCGGCACAAGAGGCCGTGGGCAAGCCGATGGCCATGTTGATCCCGCCGGATCATTCGACCGAGGAGCCGACCATCCTGGCTCGAATCGCGCGCGGTGAAACCACCGATCATTTCGAGACGGTACGCATTGGAAAGGATGGGCGGAAAATCGATGTTTCCGTCACCATTTCCCCCATCCGGGACAGTCAGGGCCGAATCATCGGCGCCTCTAAGATCGCTCGTGACACCAGCGACCGCAAGCTCGCGGAAGTCAAGGTGCAGGCGCAGCTGGCACGGTTGAGCCTGCTCCAGCAAATTACCCGGGCCATCGGTGAGCGCCAGGACATCCAGAGCATCTTTCAGGTCGTCATCCGAACGCTCGAAGAGCATCTGCCGGTGGATTTCTGCTGCATCGGTCTGTATGACCCGGTGGAGAATTGCCTGATCGTCACGAGCGTGGGCGCCCGCAGCGAAGCGCTGGCGATGGAGCTTGCGATGACCGAGCAGGCTCGCGTCGAAATCGATGAGAACGGATTGTCGCATTGTGTGCGCGGCCGGCTGGTTTACGAGCCGGATATCGGTCAAGTCCGTTTCCCGTTTCCCCAACGGTTGGCGAGAGGCGGGTTGAACTCGATGGTAGCGGCTCCTCTTCTGGTCGAAAGCAAGGTGTTCGGCGTCCTCATCGCGGCACGCCAGCAAGCGGGCAGCTTCAGCAGCGGTGAATGCGAGTTTCTGCGCCAGTCGAGCGAGCACGTCGCACTGGCAGCCCATCAGGCGCAACTTTACAGCGCTCTGCAGCAGGCGTACGACGACCTGCGCCAGACGCAGAAGGCGGTGATGCAGCAGGAGCGTCTGCTTGCCCTGGGTCAAATGGCGAGCGGTATCGCGCACGACATCAACAATGCAATCTCTCCGGTGGCGCTCTATACCGAATCGCTTTTGGAGAAGGAGCCCGGCCTCAGTCCACGCACCCGAAGCTATCTTGAAATGATTCAGCGCTCCGTCGATGACGTGGGGCGGACCGTTGCGCGCATGCGCGAGTTCTATCGCCAACGTGAGCCGCAGCTGATGCTGATTCCGGTGGACCTGAACCTCCTGGTGAGCCAGGTCGTGGACCTGACGCGCGCCCGCTGGAGCGATATGGCACAGCAGCGCGGCATCGCCATCGAGGTGCGAACCGAGCTCGCCCCGGACCTTCCGGCGATCATGGGCGTCGACAATGAGATCCGCGAAGCGCTCATTAATCTGATCTTCAATGCCGTCGATGCCATGCCTGACGGCGGGCCGCTGACGTTGCGGACCTGTGTCGTGGAGGAGAAAGGACCCCATTCGGCAGAGTCTCCGGCCCGCAAATTCGCTCAGGTCGAAGTTGGCGATGCCGGCATCGGGATGGATGAGGACACTCGGCGCAGATGCCTGGAGCCGTTCTTCACCACCAAGGGTGAGCGTGGCACGGGGCTTGGGCTCGCGATGGTCTATGGGACGATGCAGCGTCACAGCGCGGACATTGAAATCGAGAGTGCGCTGGGAAAGGGCACCACCATGCGCTTGAGTTTCGCGATACCGACCACGCCTGCCGTTGCTGCGGCGGCCGCGGCCGGCGCGGTGCCGCCGCCGCTGCGTATCCTGGTGGTGGACGATGATCCCCTGGTGCTCAAATCGCTGCGCGACGCCTTGGAGGGGGATGGTCACGGCGTGACCACGGCGGACGGCGGCCAAGCCGGCATCGACGCCTTCCTTGCGGCACAAACGCAGGACAATCCGTTCCCTGTCGTGATCACGGATCTCGGCATGCCTTACGTCGATGGGCGTAAGGTCTCCAGCGCCGTGAAGACCGCTGCTCCCGGGACGACGGTCTTGATGTTGACCGGTTGGGGGCAGCGATTGGTTGCCGACGGGGACATTCCGCCGCATGTGGATCGTGTTTTGAGCAAGCCGCCCAAGCTGCGCGAGCTGCGCGAGGCATTGGCGCGATTCGTGGGTGTTCAAGCCGGACCCGACGCATGAAAGGCGCCGGGCCGGCCTGGATTTGCCGCTCGATCGGAAAAGCTCGTCAATAGGTGGCTAGAACGGACCCATCTTGACGCACCCTGGGCTTCGACTGGGCATCGACTATCAGCTCGAATTCCGCTGAGGGAACCGGTCTGCTGAATAGAAATCCCTGAAATTCATCGCAGCGGGAGCGTCGTAGAATTTCCAGCTGAGCCGCGGATTCGACGCCCTCCGCAACCACCTTCAATCCCATCGAATGCCCCAGCGCGATGATGGCTTTGGTAATGGCAAGATCATTGGGGTTCGCCGCGATTTCATGGATGAACGTGTGATCGATTTTGACGCTGTCGACCGGGAATAGCTTGAGGTAGGCGAGCGAGGAGTGTCCCGTGCCAAAATCGTCGATCGCGATGGTGATTCCATGCTCCTTGATCTGCTTGAGCAGCAGCAGGGCTTTGTCCGGACTCGTCATGACGACGCTCTCGGTGATCTCGAACTCCAATGACTGCGGATCGCATCCGGTCTCGCGCAGCACGCTGTCCAGATCCTCGAGGAGGCGGGAATCCGCGAATTGTTGAGCAGATAGATTGATGGCAACCCGAATCGGGGCCATCCCTTGATCGCACCAGCGCTTGGCATCGGCACAAACCGTGTCCAGAACCAAGCGGCCTATCGAGCCGATGAGTCCCACCTCCTCGGCCACACCGATGAATTCGCCCGGCAGCAAGGTACCCCGCTGCGGATGCCGCCACCTGACCAGGGCTTCCGCTCCCGCGATGCGGCCGGTTTGGATATTGATCTTCGGTTGATAGTGAACCTCGAATTCGCGCCGCGCCACCGCATGACGCAGCTGATTCTCGAGGGAAAGTCTCTCGACGCTGTGCTCATTGATGTCGCTCGAGTAGAACTGATAGTTGTTCCTGCCGGAAGTTTTTGCCCGATACATCGCGATGTCGGCATTCTTGAGCAATGAGGCGCTGTCCGCGCCGTCTTTCGGGTAGATCGCAATGCCGATGCTCCCCGACAGATGGTATTCCTGGCCGTTGACCGTCAGGGTCCTGGCGGCGGCCGCAAGGAGCTTCTGAGCGATGTCGCCAAGGTCCTGGGGATCGCGGAATTGCTCGACGAGCACGGTAAATTCATCTCCTCCAACACGGGCCAGGGTGTCCGTTGCGCGCACGCATTCGAGCAGATGTTTCGAAACCTGGCGAAGGACGTCGTCACCCGCACCGTGCCCCAGCGTGTCATTGATGATCTTGAAGCGATCGAGGTCGAGAAATAACACCCCCACCGCGCCTCCGGCTCGTTGTGCGCGAGCCAGCGCCCGGGGCAGGTGATAATTGAAAAGCAGGCGATTCGGCAGCCCCGTCAGATCATCATGGTGCGCCAGGTGCCGGATGCGATCGGCGGCCCAGCGACTCTCAATGGCGATGCCGGCGAGGTCGGTGCAAATGCCGACCAGATGCACGTTCAGCCAAAGGGGGTTATCGCGCCGCCGGCTGTAAATCGACAGTGCACCCAAGATCTGGCCCGTGCTCCCGAGAATAGGCCAGGCGCTGACCGAATGCAGACCGGCCTCGCGCACTAGCTCGCGCAGGGCCGCATCGAGGGGATAGCCGGCGAGATCTTCAATTACGACGGGGGAGCGGTTGCAAATAGCTTCGGCGCAGGGTGCCGAAATCTCTTCATGCGAGGCACCCACGACCGCGTGGTCGAACCCCGCAGGCAAGGACGGAGCTACACTCAGGGCATAGCGCGATACTTTTTGATCCAGCGCCACCAACGTGCAAAAAACACCGTCGGACTGAGCCTCCACGAACTGCGCCAGGGTCGTGAAAATCACCTTGAGATCTGCGCCCGAGGCGACCAGATTGAGAATACGATTCTGGTCGGCGAGAATAGCCGCTTGGTAGCGGCGATCCGCCTCGCGCCGGAGGCTTTCCAATGCGAAGGATGCTTCCATCGCCAGTTGCTCCATCAGGTCGATGATGTCCTTCTGGAAAAACTGTTCCTCCTTCGAAAAAACGCACAGCACTCCGACAACCTCGTCCTGGCATCGCAGCGGAAACGACGCCAACGCGCGAAACATGCTGCCGGACGCCCGTACGTCGTTGAATACGTGCGCTCGAGGATCGCGCAGCGCGAGACGCACCACCTCGAAGTGAGTGGAAGTATCTGTTGAAACCGCGGCTGCGAGTGCCTGCAGGTGCCGCTGGTGCTCGCCGTGCGACGCGATGAATTCTATGGTGGGACTGTCGCGCTCCAGCAGACCGACCGCGGCAAGGCTCAACCCGCTGGTGCCGACGCAAATGCGGCACAGTTCATCGAAAAGACGGCCCCGATCGCTCACACGCGAGATCAGCTGGCTGGTCCGGCTCAACGCGGCATACAATTCAGTCAGGCGCGCCAGTCCGCGCTCTTTTGCTTCGCGCTCGCTCACGCGCGCGTGCGTCACGCGGATACATAAAAACCCGGTCACCAAGGTGCCGATGGTCAACGCAAGGATCAATAGGCTGCGGGTCATCCGCGCAAGCTCGCCCAAGGTCGACGAGAAGCGAGCCGCCAAGGGAGTGAGCTCGCGGTTGATGAGGTTCAATTCCGACCGCATTGCGGCTTGCTCTTCCGGCGGTGCTGGGGTTTGGGACGATGGGTGCATGCGGGAAGCTAATGCGCAAATGCGCTGCGTGTAGGCATCGCCCTCAGTCCAGATTTCGACAGCCCGGCGCACCCGGCCGACATTTCCAAACAATCGAAACAGCACGATGATGCTGTCGATGTCGGCCGAATCACTCCCGCCCGCGAGGAAGCCCTCACGGGCGGCTTGCACGTCAACCGGATTTCGTTGCAGGGCGAGACGCGCCTTCTGATCGCCGAGCGGGAAAGCGATGGCGATCAAGTATTGCTGGAAGTCCCCTTCCGAATGCGTGACGGAGTACTGCGCCAAGTAGTACGTGGCGTTCTTCTGTCCCTTCGAATACAGCCCTTCGCCGCCGACCCAAGCACGAATGGTTGAGAGCAACTCGATGCTGAGCACCGCCGCAACCAACATCACGCTCAAGGACACGAGCACGGGCACCACGAAACGAATCGCGGATCGAGACATCCCAGTCGACCCGACGCGGTTGCTGCGCCCGGATTTCATC
>Ga0209488_10000192_pt1 | contig 48014 bp, 67 predicted proteins | sample Rivendell_Oct201_8_FD_188349 | JGI IMG/M metagenome (GOLD analysis project Ga0209488, IMG submission 188349) | Vadose zone soil microbial communities from the Eel River Critical Zone Observatory, Northern California, USA -... | ecosystem: Environmental > Terrestrial > Soil > Vadose zone >...
TTTTCGAAAAAATAGAGGGTTTTTTTGTGCTTCACTCCTGAAAATGCATTTGGGAATCAACTTTTTTTTGGATTCTAGGTTACTCGTCGACTTATCTACTTTTTCACTCGTACGAGTGCAAAAAAGTAAGTGGCAGGTTTCCTGATGTATGACTGCCCTTGCTGTCGCGTCACTATTGATGCTGCTGCTGCTGCTGCCGCTGTCACGTCTCTGGGGCTGCCACCCTCACCATCGCATCGCTGCTGGGGCTGCCGTCACCGTCACATTGTTGCTGGCCGCTGCCGTTGTCGCTTGTCGCTGTCATGTTGCTGCTGGCGCTGGCATCACCGTCGCCAAATTGAAACAAGCACCCGGAATAACATCGGTCAAGCCACTCGCAAGGTAGAGTATTGAATGCCATGGCTTCCTCCACCTTACCCGACACAGTGCATCGCCTCTGTGACTGTTAGATTCGACTATGGTACTTTGCTCCCTCCCTGCACACCGACCGGTGCAATGCCCTGAGTGTCCAGTCTGGTCGAGTCCGCCCCTGGAAACGCCGCACACTCGCCATGCTTTGTGGTCGTACATGTCTTAGATTTAGCAGCTCTGTACGTCTCTCTCTCACAACTGGGACTACTCACTAGCCCATTCAACGTTCAATTTCACGCCACGCCGCTTTCGAATTCATCCGGTCCTTCTCACACCCCCATCTTGTCTTCTGCATCGGGATGACCAACAACACGTGCTTTCACAAATGAATATACTATACACGTCGCCCAGTTCCAACTAAGATTACAGGACTAACCACCAATACGAGGCGCAATGCCCAGAGCCGAAAAAAGGTAAATCGTTATGCATACATACAGTACAGAGCCAACTCAAACCAATCGGGACGTACCTGCACCCTGCGCGCGTCTTTACACATACATACATGCTATCCCTTGTAATAGATGTAGATTTTTAAAATTGAGAGTGCTTAGAGATCGTTGTAGCCAAGGTATCGCTTCTCGAGTTGTTGGTCAGCGACCGCCCACGCCCATGCCCGTCCTGCTTCACCCGTGTAGAGTCCTTCGGGATTGTCGGACGGTTCCCAGACGCCTTCCTGTTCCATGCGCGCCATCATCGGCGCCGTCGTGTGATTGATCAGACACTCGAAAGCCTCGCCTTCCAGTGCCAACGCATTGCCGGACGAACCGTGGCATAGACAGGGCTCTTTTGTCAAAACCCCCAGCTTGAGGGTACACTCTTGACCCTTCTGGATAGCCACGTCGATATGTTCGCGTAAATTGGGGAAGTAATCTCGCAACGACATGAGAGAATTGATGACGCCGGGCGCGCCATGGCAGAACTGCACGAGACGCTCTCGACGACCGGCCGGAAGCGCAGCTGGAAAGTTGCCCGAGTCTGAAATCTGCGCGTCCAGGATGGCCCTCAGCTCGCCTTGCAGTTCCGACGCCGTCGACGGCCGCGTGAGCACGATCTGCGTGATGATGCCGATGGTGCCGTGGGCCGCTCCGACGTAGTTCGTGTCGTACCACGTCCACGGTCTCTCCGCTTCCATGATGCGTTTGATCAGTTTGGACGCGACGAGGTCGAGCGGTTGCGTTATGGATGGCGTCTCGGCCCAATGACGTCGAATGAGTCGGACAAAGTACAGGGTGCCTGCGCGGCCGTAGAGCCATTCGTTGCCCGCCTCCTCGCTATCGGCAACCGCGTTGGCCCATTTGACGAACTGCGTCACCGCATTCACGTTCCGGTCGAACGCAGCTTCGAGAGCTAAACTTGTCATGGCCTCGTCGATGACTCCGCATTGATTGGCAAGCGGCCCTCTTCGATGCACGACGGCCTTTTGGCGGTACTCGGACGCCCATGCTCGTAGTGTGCGGTTTCCGACTCCAAATCGTAGGTCCGGATACCATTCGTGTAGGCGTAAGAGCAGGTAGGCAATGCTCAGTGGGCCGAAGAAGAGGCCACCACGGGGATGTAAGCTGCCGGGAGGATGGGCAGTGACAAGGCGCATCAATGATTGGACAAGTTCGTCATGGGCATCTGCTCTGTGATGTTGCCAGTTTGGAACGGCCTCAATGTACCTTGCTATCTGCATTGTTGTTGGAGGTTGAATGAAACTGCCTTCCAGGAGTTTGGATGGGCGAGATGTCTCTTTCTTTCGATTGCTAGAATACGGAGGCGTTTAAGGGTATAGAGCCCCGGAGAGAGATCGTGAGGGGAAAAGAGATCGTAGAGTGGGAATGGATTGCAAATGCGGATGAGAGCAGTTCTTTAAAGAAACCTGGGACGCCGAGAGGAAACGCAAGCTAAGCGGCTCGTCTTATGCTGTATCAATGTAATATATATATAAAAATCAGGCTGTAAACGTGGTCGGTACATTCAAAACAGGGCAGAGTTGTCAAGAATCCGGGCGCATATATGTCAATATACGTTGGTAGCTTGACTTGGCTCAGTCTAGCGTACGCAGCTCAACAACTGACCTGGCGCCCAACGCTATTGGACGCCCAACGTCTCGAAAAGTAATCAGTGTCCGCTCCGGCCGCGAGTGGCACCCTGTCCTTCTGGGGGCACGACATCGAATCCGCCTGTGCCAAGGTCGGCAGGCAAACGTGCCGTCTCCTCCAACACGTCACCAGACAGAAGTGGCGCATTCTCTGCTTCCGCTCCTGTCGCAATGTCCGAGGGGCGTAAGAACGGCGGTGGTTGTACGAGGTTGTTGAACAAAAACTAAAAGATGACAAAGTGGTTAACTGGTCATGGAATCTGCTGCCAAGGCCGAGCTTGCTACGCACGGTGCCATAAACCAATAGCCCGAACCCGGCGACCTGCAAGAGCGAGATGGGCCACATAAGGATTTCCCAACCCAGCAACAGGCTGACAATCCAGATCGCGAGCGTCCTGCACGTATCGGTCAAGCTCCGGGCGGTCGCGCTCACGTACTTGGTCACGCTCAAGCCAAAGTAGTTGAACAGTGAAATCGAGCATGCGACGACGATGCCAGAGTAGAGCACGCTGGGTGTGTCGATGAGCTGGTGCCAGCCGCGCACGAGGTCGAACCACCCGGCGGCGGGTGAGTCCGCGGGGAGCTTGATGAGGGGAAGGAGTGGCATGAGGATGAGAACGGAGATCGTGCCGAAGAAACCCTCGTAGCCGACTGCGAGAAGGGGCGGGACACTATATCGCCCCAATATCTTCTCTTCGATGACGAACTGGGTTGCCGTACTGAACCCCAGCGTATATTAGATACATCAAGATTAGCTGAATGTTACTCACAAAATTTGCGCAAAGAGTATGAAAAAGACACCTGTGGGGACGCAAGGACACTGCGGTTTAATAGCGCGACAACCAACTAGAGATGATAGCAAATACCGATAACAACTCTAGTTGCCTCGGGCTGATCTATAGGCTCGTTCGCGGGGGGTGCAGTAACGGGTAATGAATCTAATAATTTCACGAGAGATGGAGCAATTGGATGGAGAGTGTCCTTGATAAGAGAACCACTGAACCCAACCAGAGACACTCCGACCATGACAGTCAACAATGACAGCCATCTGAAGCACGCGTTGACGAATTAGACTTAGGGCGGGGTATCGTGAGACGTGTCTTACTGGTAGAGATACAGCTTGCGGTGCAAGAACAGCACTGAAAGAATTCCGACAAACAGGACCAGCGCACCACGCGTCATTTGATAAATCGACACGGGAGTGTACAACAAGCCAACGTTCATGAGCTGCAGAGCCCCAATCGCACATATATGAGTGGCTCAATCCAGGAGATGATGGAAAGGCACGGACCGTTGTTCCTGTGAGATCACACAACGCTGGCAGCCAGAGCAGCAGGATTCGCCGTCCCGTCAGCTTCTCCTGCGGGGTCTTCTGCGATTCAGAGAAATCTTCGAGCGTGTCATCGGAAGATTCGTCAGGGAGATGAACGGACGGAGTGCGCAAGCGCGATGCGACAGTCGTGTATAGAACTGGGAGAAAGCCTAGCCAGTCACATGGCGCCACGACATCAGCAAGTAACTCCAAGAAAGGGTGATGGCTAGAGGAAATGCATACATAGCATTTCTCCAACTACGGATAAGATGAGAGGTGCGAGTCAGATAAGAAAATATGAAGTGATGAGGGGCGTGACGTACGAAACATCTGGAGGGTCTGCCATACTGGTTGTTCATACAATACGTGGCGTTTCGGGTTGGGGTCATCACAATTCTCTACGCATTGCATGTCCTAGGCAGAAGGTAACATAAGGACGTGTTCGGGGTGAGGGACAGAGCCGTTACCTGGTACTTGGACCACAGGGAGTTGCAAGCACCCTGCCAGCGAGCGTTCGAATGGGAACAATCTCTGAAAGGATGTGATGATACGTACAGTAAGGATCATCCCCGTGATGAGGGCGGGGATGAGGAAACGGTTCGGCATCGTGTCTGTGGATGTAGTTGAACACAAGAAGACAAAGTGACCGCAAGAGAGCCCGTGTGATGCCGTAATATAGTGGTGTACTTTTTACATATGCAGAGTTACAAATATGTGAATGGTCCCATGGGGTGTATAATAATATCGCTCATGGCTCAACAAAGTGTCCGCCTCCTTTACCTATCTGTCATGGTCGACGGGCAACAGGCACGCCAGGCGCAGGCGCTGCTTTCCTCGTTTCCCAGAACTCGAGTGCTTTGCTCACTGCATCCAACGTGGGCTGCATGCCCTAAAATCATGACCGTCAGCTCGATGACCACCAAACAAAAGTAAGGACAATTAGACTCACGGTTTGCACTCGGGCGCGGTCAGCTCCCGCCATCTCTGCAGCCCTAATGATCGCTGCGACCTTCTCGGGGGTTTTGGCCAGATAACCCGCCATGCGCGTCGCTTTTGTCATTTTTTGGGCGGGTGTGGTAGGTCCACCGAGGGTCTCCCCAACGGGAGGATAGATCGCGGTCCAGAATTGTCGCAGGAATTCATTGGCAGCCGTCTGGCAGGTACGCATCTGCCTGAATATATCTTCTGGGATATCAGCTTTGCGTTTATAGGCGTCGAGCCGCGCGACAACGTTTTGAGTCATGGACGCGAGTGCTGCTTCTGCTGCTTTGCGCTCAAGCTTGGACTGAGACAGATTTACTTCCCATCCTTGGAGATCGCGTCTCATTTGTTGTACCGCAGGGGGTAAGTTCACGGTCTAGCATTGCACTGTTATACCGAAACCACATGAATGAATGGCACGGTCTTACGGGGCGTGGAGCTTGTTCAACTGAAACTGCTACACCGGGACGCGCTTCGAAGTAGCGCTGGCGGTCTTGCATCTCCAGCAAGATACCAGTTGACGTCTCCGGACTGTGCAGGTCTGCGAGGTCAATCTGCGCGTACTGGCCATGTGGCTAAAAAGTTATGCCAAATGAGAGCAGGTCAACGTGGATGTCAAGAAGATCAGGCACATCATTGGCATCCCCCGTATCAACTCTTCGCCGTTTACCAGCGCCGTCCATGGATCTGTGAAAATGTCGTCGGAACCCGGACGGAACGTGACAGGAGGCCAGACGCACATGGCGGACTTGAGCAAGCGTTCGGAGTGTTCATTAAACTTACGAATGAGCGGTAGTGCACCACGCTGCTTCCCTGCCTGCATTGTCACGTCCTTGTCGTTCCCAGTCTAGAAATTACTGTAAAGTTAACACGCGTGTAGAAAGGGCCAGGAAGGGTCAAAGTTGCGAACCACTTCATGGTCCTCACGAGTCGCTTCGAGGTCTATCAACATGTCTACTTCCTCATCCCGTGGTCTTCTAGGTTCCAACTCTAAAGGATATATGTCAGCGGCACGGTGGCTGGATAATGGAGGGCCCACCGTCATCCGGTTTTTCTAGATACTTGTCAAAGATTGCATCATCTTTGACGACATGCTGAGTTGCCGTGGAGCGGATGGAAGCCCGGTGTGAATGGAAAAGTTTTGACTGAAAGTATCGTTTCCAGAATTCCGCTTCAGACAACTGAGGTACAGGAGGTGAAACACAGAACAAGATGCAGTGAACCTGGAAGGCGTTACTTTGCTTGGCACGTTCTCGTCGTACGCCTTTGCAACGACGGGATATTCATCAAAGATGTCGTGTACTAGTTGTGGTGTAATAACAATCTTGACCTCGCCGCCTTCCACCGCCTGCGGTCTTGGATCAACCAGTTGACCTGGTCTACCCTTCTTCTGAGAGTCGACAGCGTCTTGTGCAAGAAGGAGATGCTAGACGTGGACATTACGTCAGACATGGCACGGTTCGGACCAAGGCGTGTCGACCGCACCTCTCGTCCCTCCCAAAATTCGGTCTCTGTAATTTGTCCGCTCATGACCAGCTCGCGGTGAAGTGCCGCAAGCTCGGGTGTCTTGACAAGAACTTTTTTTCGGATGCGGAAATCGTTAACGGGGTCGTTCACCGGCGTTCCCCGAGTACTTGAAACTGACTCGGCACGCGAGGTCGACGGCCGCGACGGCATAGGAGCAGAAGGGCGATTAGCGGCACCGTTTGGGGAAGGCGACGCAGCGAGGACATTTATGCTTTTCTGAGGAGAATGTGGCACCGCTTCGCGCGCGGCACGATTATTGCTAATGATGGTCGAGAGCTGTGCCTTGAACGTTTCACGCTCTGTGAGTGCCACAGGCAGAGGGGAGGTAAATGTAAAGTTATGGCCATTATTATCATTCTCGAGGCCTATCTTGAGGCGCACTTGGGCGGCGCCTTCTTTCGAAGAGAACAGTGCTGAGGTGAATGGAGCAGTCAAATGGTGGCGCAAGGGAAGGGCTGGGGGGCAGACGTACAGGAAACCTCAAGGTACGCCACGCGCACGGCGGGAGCCTTCTTCCCATCCTGAGTCCATTGAAGGTGGGTTGAGGTAAGCTCCAAAAGCCCAGGGTTTTTCTTGTACGAGGCTCTGGCGGCGCAGACCGTCGACATTCAGAACGAGCACGCGTGTCCGCGCCAGCGCTCGCCCTTTTCATTAGATAAGCCGGTCACTTTGGCCTTGCTCCCGTTTCGTTTGCAACAGCTTCATGCTCGCAGCCCTCGCCATTCGGCGACCTCTACGCGCTACTACAACCCTTAGAGCATTAGCGACATCTTCAACGCCCTACGTCCCCCCAGCCTCCCTCGAAAATGTATCGGATGCACCACCCGCACCGTACCGCCAGCGCAAAAAGTCCAAACCAGACTCGCCCTCATTCTACACCGCCCGTGCGAGCTACTACGACCACCTCTACCAGCTCGAAAGAGCCCTAGAACGCTCCCGCCGTGCCCTCTCCACCCTCGAGCTGCTCCCCCTCCCAGCCTTCGCCCGCGCCTCCCTCCCACCAGCCCAACACCTCTGGCGCAACCGCCAGAACCTAGCGGGGATGTTCTCCGGCGCACTCACGACGGCTCGCTACCGCCGCATGATTTCCATCCTCGCCGACCTCGAAGAATGCGCGCGCATCGCATCGACAGCGGGGTACACCTCGCTCGCCGAGAGCATCTCGACCGTGCTCGCCCTCTTCGAGCGCCACGACAAGGCGAACGTCCTCGCGCGTACCGTGCGCAAGCAAGTCCCACTAGACCGCTATGGCCGCTCATATACCGTCGGCAAGCGCAAGGAGAGCGCCGCGCGCGTCTGGATCATCCCCGTTCGCAAACCCACACCCGCTCCAGCAGTCACCGCTTCGACAACCAGCTCGGATGGTGCAGATATCCTTGCACCGGCGGTGGACGATGCATTCGCTCCATCATCAGCTTCGTCCTCTCACGTGCCGGTGACGACGACAACGATCCTAGTCAACAACGTGCCGCTGAACAAGTTCTTTGCTACGCCCACCGACCGCGAGCGAGTCGTGCGTCCGCTCAAGCTCGCCGGTGCGCTCGGTGCATTCAACGTGTTTGCGATTGTCCGCGGCGGTGGCACGACAGGCCAGGCAGGGGCCATCGCGCATGGGATTGCGCAAGGCATTGTCGCGCATGTGCCTGAGGTAGATTCCGTCCTTCGACAAGGTGAGCTGGTTCAAGTATTCTTGCTTGTATTGATTCACCCTCGCTCTCTCTTCAGCCAAACTTATGAAACGAGATCCCCGCATGGTAGAGAGGAAGAAGACTGGTCTTGCCAAAGCACGCAAACGGGTAGGTCACTTATCCTCGTGCGCTCGTCTTGTGCCTCACTACGATTTGACAGTACACCTGGGTAAAACGGTGACTTCGGACTACTTGTTGTTGTTGCTCGCATCATACCTCTTTCCAATGTCAGTGTAACTTGTGCTATGTGTGGCACACAATGGTTTCACCCCTGCAAATCTTGTTCATAGCAAAAGGAATGATAATGTATATGAAACTCGACACGTAAAACATAAAAAGTCAACATGTGAGGCGCGTGGAAACAAAATATGCATCCAGCACTCCGACTATGAATGCAACGTTCATTGGAAGTACAACTGTTGCGCTTCTGACTGGGCAAATTGGAGATTGCATGCGGGACACTTGCGCTGCCGTGTTGTAACACGCATGTCAATACATGACTTGCAAAACGCTACCCGAGGACAAAACTCAATCACGGACATAAGTGAGGATACGATCAAAACGCACTGTGCAGGCACTTCGTGAGTATTGTCGAGCGCATGTTCTGCCTACACGTTGAACACTTGAGGATGCTCTGTAAATGACAGATCAAGACACGCGCGGTTTGTGACAGTGTCGCATTCGGTACCCACCATGCATTTGTCTACCTCTTTCTGCAGCTGGGCCTCCTTCTGTGACGATGGTATGGCTTTGGTCTCTCCGGTCTTTCTCTGCCGCCCAATAGCTAGATTTGCAACCGAGAGTGCCTCTTGGGCCTTCCTAAGCTCGGCCGAGAGCTCAACATACGCTTTTCTTCCGTCCTCAAACATCTTCCGGCACTGCAGAAGAAAGTTAGTTGTTGCTTAGTTGTCTGTGTTCCAACTTACGTGTGCGAGATCCCCCTCAAGTTCCGTGCGTGATACACGAGTACGCCAGAGTTCCGTCTCAATAGAGGACATACCCTTCTTAAACGCTTCCGCTTTCGCGTTGGCGGCGGACACAGATTGCTCCATCACAGTCTGCCAATCACGTGAGTCCGGGTTCGGAGAAGAACTGTAGCACTCCGCATACCAGTCGATTTGTGTTCGCCTTATCAACATCTGTTAAAATGGAAACATGTTTGAGGAGTTTTTCGTTGGTCCGCGCGAGATGCTTGTGTTCGTTCTCGACGGCTTCCTTTTCGCGCATAGCCGCGAAAAACTTGTTGTCCGCCTTGGCTTTCTGCATCCAAAGAATGTGATGTGATTGACAAGAATGCCTTTGAGAAACAAGAGCCTCACGTCGAGGTTTGCCTTCATTATCCTCTCTTCTGCACCCGCTAGATCAAACACCTTGCTGGTCACTTGTACTTGCAGGGATTCCCATGCTGCTGATAGCTTTCCAATCTCATCATACAACTCGGTCTCTGCGTCCGCGTGTTGCGCATCTTGTAACCGAAGGACCTTCACCTCTTCCTCTTTAGACTTCAATTGCTCGACCAGTTGTCGCACATCTGGGGGTAATTGTAAAGATTCACCAAACGTTGAACGAAATTGAGCGAGGAGTTTATTCGCGGCAGCTAATTGTTGCTGAGCCTCAGCTTCCGCCTGCATGTAATGGGAGATATCAGGGAGTTGGTCGGAAAGTGCGGCGAGCTGCTTCTCGAGATCGGAGACGCGACCTTCAGATGCTCTGAGAAGCTCCGACGTTACGATGCAGGTTCGAGCCTTTAATGAGTAGTGCTTACTTGAGCCCTTTCCTCAATTCTACAACATCTCTGGACCTTTCTTCTCTGAGAAAATTGACGAGCTCCTCGTCTCCTACTTTGGCAGCGAGTAACAGTTTCAGCCGGGACACCTCCGACTGGTAAACTTCCACCCGATTCTACGGCAACCATCAGCGCTTCAACTACGACCCAGTGGCAGCCCATTTACATTGAATGATGCGACAAGTGTTTTCATCTCCTCTAGAGACTGTCGCTTGATAAGCTGCGCTTTGACTTCATTCAGTTCGGCAGTCAGCTGTTCCCGTTGTTTGCGTAGCCGGCTTCCTTCTTGAATGCGCTTCTCTTCCGCAGCTCGACGCTCCTTCTCTCTCTGCAATGAATATAAATGTAGCTGAGACTACTCGCAATGAGGGGACTTGACGCACCAGCTCTTCATCGTTGGACTCGGAAGGTGATGGGGTCTTCGGATCCTCAGAGACCGACGAGTTGACTTGAAGTTCCTTCTCCTTCAGGATATATTCAAGGTAAGAGATCCTCTCAATGAGTGCCTTGTAAATTTCTGTTCCTGAAACGGCTTCGCTCGAGGGAACATTTTGCTATCGAGAGGTCAGCCTGATTTCCTGAATGTAAAAACGTCTCACCATCAGTGTACGTTTGTCATGCAGCAAACTTTCAACGTTCGCCTCGAGTTCTCGAATTTTATCTTCGCGAATTTTAGCAATGTCCTGCCAGTCCTGCAATTCACTTGAAGTAGAGATTATGGGAACGGGCGCGGAGGTTGGCTAGTTTAAAATTAGATAGAGTAAAGTAAATCAAAAACGCTCCCACCGATAAATTAGCCACTCACTGCGGGAGAGAACGGCACTCGCTCTTCTTCTTTCGTATCCTCTTCCTCCTCGACCACAACTTCATCATCCTTTGCGGTCGCCTCCTTTGGTGGAGACTGTGTGCGCCCGTGTATTGCCTGAACCGTACGACTTTGTAGCCGATCTAGCCGCATCTCTGCAGCCGCGAGGTCGGAATGGTATTGATCACGCTGCGCAAGGCAATCCTTCAGGTTTACTCTCGTCAGTTCAAGCTCTGAACGCAACGCCGTGCACTTTCAGATCATCTTTGAGTTTTATACGTCATCTCACGTTAGAGGAACGACAGGCGCACCTCAGTTTGAGACCGCTGATATCGCCTGTATATCTCGTCCCGTAAGGAATTACCACCGTTCAACTGCACAAAGGCTGCAACAAGCTTGTGCGTAGATCTTGCCTTTTCCTCAAACGCTGCAGCAAGGGTGGGGCTATCATTGGATGATATGCGCTTGGAAAGAGAGAACAGATCTTCGACGACAATCAACACAGGTGGCATTGTAAAAGCCATACCCATGACATACCTTCAGCTTCGTCGTCCGAAGGCGGTGAGAGGTCAGGTTTGACATGGGCTCTTATTGCATCGACCAGCTTGGAAAGGATGTCAGAGTAAACCCATGAAAGAACAGAATGATTGGCAAACCTGAGTCCAGCACGCCCCCATGACTGCAAGACTCGCCTCGTAGGTGCCTTTAAGACGCTCTAACTCGGAGATTCGAGCTTGACTGCGTTCATTTTCTCGCGAGTAGTGCCGCATGCGGCGGAAAATAGCTTCTTTACGGAATTGCTGGAAAGAATCAATAAAATTGGCTGACGCAATTAAGGGCGATAGAAAACAACCTCTAAGCTGTCCTGATCTCTGGGCTCTTCATCTTCCGCTGCTGTGGGATGTGCATTGCCGTTAACAAGTACGGTGGTACCGTTGACAGAGACGGCGCGTTTCTTAGATGGAAGAGGCTCAGAATCGCTTAAGTGGGGACGCTTTCTCGAGTGAACTTCCTGCATGGGTGACCCTTCGAGAGGGTTATCCGTTAAGAGAATCGAAGGAGAAAGCGCGAGTAGTAGGAGTAAGAGTAGGAGAATACAGAGTTTCGTGACCTGTAGCCTTGGCCGATTTCGCACTCCGACGGAGCGATTTCTAAATTAGGTAATTACAATCCATGCATTCACGTGATCACTGTTTACAGGACTTGAATAATCACGCGCTCAGATGAGACATCTATCACCTCGCAATCGGCTGCGTCCCCGTTGCCTATCTGCGTCTCCACGCAAGCAAAGTCCATCGGCTGTAAAAAATGAAAGCGTTAGTCGCGATCTTGACAACCTCACCAAATGACACACCCCGTCTAACACCGTCATTGGTTGGTCTGCACTGCTGCTCAGCACCGCGCCGGGCAATATGTAAATGGACGCAACTTACGCCAAACACCGGTGCCGTACACAATACCCTGGTTAGCTCGTGCAGCAAACGCGCGCAGGGTGCTAAGATCTGCTCGATTGTCTAGCCCACTCTTGGCAACCACCACCAGATATAGGGAATTTTGATCTTGGCCCATTGGGAGGAAGGCTTGGTTGGTGAATGGGTGTCTCTCTAACGCGTTTAGCATAACCTCTCTCTTTGTGCTGTTCATTAACACCTCTGCAGGCTGGCACCTGTACACAGATATCCCAGTGGTCGCATTCGCGTCGCTTGCGTAGCTGCCTTCGAGCAAGGAGAGCTTGTGGAACTTGATGGCGGTACCAAAGTTCGCCGGTGTAATCTTCACGGAGCGCGGAGCGCTGGCGATGTCTGCATAAGACTGGATGACTTGACCAAACGGAGCAAACGCCTCAGGTGTGAGGGAAAGCGCTGGGAGCTTTCGCAGACTTCGGTGACCTTCCTCAACCGTCACGTTGCCAAGGGTCAGGCCACCTGCATCTGCGTTATCGGGGCGATGAATTGGCACTTCTTCTCCCAGAGTTGGTATTTTGCTGCCAAATACGCGCAAACGCTTGACCCCACCATCAGGAATTATCGTCAATCGTACGTGTGTAAATGCATCCTTTCCGGCACTTTCTAGTTGAAAGTAGTGCTCGCGATGTGGGCCAAGCTGGACTTTCGGAAGCACTAAGGTCCACCCATCTTCTTCGGTAGTCGGGGCCCCCTTCTCCGAAGGTGGGTAACAGGTCGACGGGGGAGCATGCGACAATGAGTGCGGTGGTATGTCGGAGTGACTGTTGATGGCATGAATTTCGCAATAAGAAGGGAAATTGCCCTTGAAATTCGCCGTGTCGACAACGACGTGGGACAGATGGCCGGACGACCCTCTGGTGGTGGCATGAAAGGTGAGATGATGTCAGCAGCAGACCACGCACAGCTTGACAATTGCCCAATCCTTATGCCCGGGTTGCCTACTTCGTTTGGTCTCCCACCCGTCCCCCATATCCTTACCTACGGAGTATGAGCAGCTATCATTATTTACCACCGTGGACGGACCTCGACCGGGGAGTATGAGGTTTGAGCCCACACCAAAGTGCTGGTCGGACGTGAAAACGACCCTCCCTCCGGCAAACACGTGCGCCATGTCAAACAAGTCGCTCTCGCTCGGAGACTTGGGGTGAATAGGAGCAACATTACTGTACACCCGGAATCGAGCCTGTTGTTGTTGCGGATCAATGGAGATCTGAAAGGATCGGCTACATCCCTATGGGCGACTCACAATACCGCCGTCGGGGTACATGATTAACTTGACGCAGTTAACGGCCGGCGTTTCGGCTACCGTGAAGAAGTGTCTCGCCGAGGGCCCTAGGGGTACTCTCGGAAGAACCTCCGTCCACTAGGAAAATGCAGTCAGCGACGTCACGCCAGCAGTGTTGTCTGCACAGTCGCACACGCGGATCATTTGCTTCCGGTTCCTCTCCTTCTGTGATATGCAAAATTTGGACTGATGCTTCAGGTGCTTCATTACCTTTGAGAAGTGGGTCAAGGATTCTCCATTTGATCTCACGTGCGCATACCGTTGAAGTGACTAGTGTCGATATCGAACCCATTAATTGTTCCTGTTGTCCCCAACTTGATGATCGCCCTGTGACAACGGAGTTTGGGTTTTCTCTGGAATTCAGTTCTCAATCCCTTACCAGTCACAATCGGAATTATGGCGCCGGGTTTCCCAACCATCATAAAGGGCGCCGTTGGGACCGAATTGCCCTTTCAGGCTCTGTGAAGGCTGTTTGAGAGAACGTGTGGCACGTGAGACAAGGGCGATGCAGAATAACACATGCTCATTGCCTCTGCAAGCAAAAGATGGAAGGCCTTCGCGAAGAATTCGTCTGATACGGACAGGATTGAACCGCCAAGTGAGACGCTGGACAACTCTGAAAACGAAGAGTGGTCTTGGAATGGCCAAGATAGATAGATATATGGAATACAAAGATTACCTATTTGAGTGATGAAACGATCCTGTGGAGTAAGGCATGAGGACATGATATTGTGGTGGGGTTGGTGGAGGGGCTGACCACGAAACACAGGTCACCAGATCGATTGATCTAATCGGCAGATCCCGGAATGCAATCACATGCCAGTCGTCGTTGCCTTCGCGCATAAGTACAGCCATGTCATGTCGTCTTCCATTTCGCAGCACGCTACCACTACCATTCTTTCTAATCGCAGCATATAATCACAAACATTATGATTGATCACATCGTCGGCACTCCAAGTCCTTCCTGGAAGCGTACTCAAGTGCGTTCACTCCAACGCTATCCACCTTCGCTAATTCTTCCCTTAGGTCTTTCTCGTCATTTTCGTTTGGCTATGGAGGATCACTTGGGGTGATGCGCGCGGACCCCGCGTTCTCTGGATACGAGCCTTGAACAGGAAGCTCGGTACGTTCGGAATGTCACCCGCAGCATCAACAGAACCCCTCATGTTTCCTAGCTAATTTCACACCATGGCAAATCATCGTCAGCACTTTGACAGCAGTGTACGCCATGCGTAATGCAGACAAACTAGTGGGAGTTGGTGGTAAGCCCTGATGTCTGATTCGAAACCCCTGCTTAAGTTCCTTCTGAGCAGCACCCGAGCCGTTGGCGCGCCTCGTAAGTTCCATCTTTTGTCATCTGTTGCCAACTTCTTTGTAACTATTCTATTCAAGTATGCTCCATCTTACTACCGCGCCACTTGGATCAACACTGGGCTGGATGCAGGCTTCGCAACCGCCATGAATATCCGCCAGAAGTGGCTACGAGACATTTGCTCTATCATATTCTCCGTGTATTATATTATCTATGCTAATGAAGCCGATGAGAAGGTGCGTTTGCCATTACACCATGATCTGTGGTTACCGAATGCCCCAACTACAGTTGCGCAAATTCCGAGCGGCCCCAACCGTTGAAATGCTTCGCGTAACTTGGGAGAAAACCAGCAACCCCTTCGTATGAACATCCCGTACTAGCTGACTAGCGACGTCTGATATATTGTCCACTAGCTTCAATTTATCGGTCACAAGAAACCTGTCGCACTCCGTCGTAAGGTCCTGTTGCCACGCCCGGACTCGTCTCCGTATAGACGGCCTATCACCATACATCTCTTCTACGCCCCGCGTCCAGAGCACAGCGCATCCAAGGAACCTATGGTTGCTCTTTCCTCTGAACGAAATTTGATATTTGACGTCCCCGGCGGAGGGTTCATCTCTATGAGTCCTGAACATCACGAGGAACGTCTTCGATCTTGGGCTATGCAAACCGGGGAGCCAGTAATCTCTATCGAGTACGGCAAAGCTCCCGAATGCAAGTTCTTATATCACCTCGGCCTAACCTTCTTGGTTGCTAAACATCTTCCACAGACCCATACCCATTTGCAGTTGATGAGATCTTCGACGCCTATCGAGTCATCGTTGAGTCGAAGGGCAAAGCTATTGGCATGGCTGGTGAGGACATCAACGTCATTTTATCCGGAGATTCTGCGTGCGTACAAATGTTTCCGCTGGTGACTGCCTGTCTAACCTCACTTAGTGGAGGTTGCTTGGCCACGGGATGTGTCGTGAAGATTCTTGAGCACAATCTCCTTTTGACAGATCCAACTTTGCCATACACCCCACCGACATCTCGTCCACCTGCACCTCTGGCTCTCCCTGTTGCTGTCCTGCTTAGCTACCCGGCCTTAGACTTCAACTTCACTTCGTGGATGACACCTTCTCATTTGAAGGTTCTACGCGAGGAAACTGAAGCCGATGAACATCGGCAGCATGCAAAGTCCCCGTCATTGCTGCGAAGGCATTCCAGCTTTTTCTATTCCTCGGATGATGATGGTGGTAGCGAGGGTTGGGCAAAGGAACTCCGTGGTGCTAAAGATCACCTTTCCCATGCTAATCCACTGGCTATGGTGAATGAGGGTCGGAAACCCAGTTCACCGGTCCGCAAGAAGAGCTGGCGAGATACCTTTGGTATGGGCATGACCTCAATAACAGGACCTGCAACGAGTGCACCGATCATGAAGCGATCGAAGTCGCGGCGGTCATATTCCCAGCTGCATGCTCAGACAGCCCAGCTTGGCGGAGGCAATCTTAGGTTTACCGATTCATCGAGCGAGGAGGATGACGATGATGAAGAGGGTGAAGAACACCGCCCTATTGAAGCTCGCATCCGCTGGCAACACCCTCAAGTTTCCAACCCCGTCACTCCATCTCACGATCGTACATTGACTTTTGATACCCTCTGCCCTCAAGGAAGCGGTGTTCAAGAAATTTTGAACACGGATGCCCAAGCACGACTTGCAGCGGAGGTCCTCAGAGCGAATGTGGAAGTTGCCAAACGACGAAAACGCGCGGCATCAGAACGGAAAAATGCACCCATCGGGATGCGCCTGACTATGACGTCTAGGTCAGGTTACTTCCAGGACCGTATCATTTCACCGACTATGGTGAGTTGCCCTACGCCCTTGATGGCGAACAATCTGGAAATCGGCCTTATTAGATGCGTGCGATGGCCATCCTATACATCGGCCCTCATCTTAACCCCGACTTTGCGTCAGACTATCACATCTCACCTATTCTTACGCCGGCGCCACTTCTTGCAAAGTTTCCGCTCCTTCTTCTCCAATGTGGCGAGAAGGATCCACTTGTGGATGACACGATCATTTTCGCTGGACGTGTTCGGGAAGCCAAACGGCAACGCCGTGGAGAAATTCGGAAGGCGCTAGCACTTGGACGTGACAACATGGACACTGCCGAACTCCAAAGGCTAGAGGAAGAACTTGACCAGCTGGAAGTCGAGAGTGATGAAGACTGGTTGCAGATGCAGATTTTCTCTGGTTGGAGCCACGGTTACCTTCAGATGCCATCCTTGATGCCCGAGGCGCAAGTCGCCATTGATGACCTTGCAACCTGGATCGAGGGCGTATTTGCGACTGTTACGCCGACAGACAGCCGGGTTGCATCTAACTTGTCCGTGCAAACCTCAGCGAGTGAGATCGAACCTCGCTCACCTTACCTTTCACACATCCTTCCATGGGCATTCCACAAGAGCGTTCCTGGAACAGCCAATGGGAACACTGTCCCAGTGGGTGTTGATGACATGGCACCTCGGGTACGGATCTCGATTCCCGATGTCGACGGTGCAGGATCCCCGGGGTATCGGCCTGAAGCTGATTTCGAAAATTGTGTCACGATCATTCCCAAGGTGCGGAGGGAATTCCCCATGGGAGGTGATTTGCAGAGGGGCAGCGACACACGGCGAGAGAAGATTCGGAAAGGGGTTGCGGCCTACAATGGGACCTCTGAATCTGATAGGTCAGCAACGGACTCTATTCCTCGTGCAAGGACGGAGGAAAAGGGTAGCATGTTGGAGATGAACAGGGCTGTACGGTCGCCGCCCCGTACACCAAAGGGCTTTGAGGGAGTGGTTCGGGCTGGGACGCCTGGCAAAGGCGGTGCTGTTGGGGTTGGAGGGCAGATCATATCGGAAAGCGAGTTGATGCGACGACGGCGGTTGTTAGACTCACACATCTTTGTAAGTGAGGGGACTTGATTTGTATAGATACGATGGGAGAAATGATCATGGCTGTGTATTGTTGAGTTGGTGGCGATCTCTTACACAGCCACCACTAAAGGAAGAAGACCCCATTGGGTGCAGTGCCGAAACCGGGATTTCGTCTCGCTACCAGAGAGAGACCAACAAGACACTCTGCCTCACCCAAATCTGCTGTAAAACTCGCGGCCTTGGTACATGTTCTCGTGTTCATTTCCCGTGGCATAGCCTCTCACTCCTGTCGTCCATGCACCCAGCTCCTCAACCCTTCCAGGCGCACTCCCCCCACGCCTTATGGGATACACCAGGCGCAAGCACCAGCGCCTCGCCACAGCTTACTCCTTCCCGTGGTCCTTCTCTTCCCTCTGACAACTCTTCCTCAAGGCCCTCTTCATCTCATTCCTCTACTATCCCTACTACTCTCCCCCAGCTGCCCGGCGCAAGCTCTCCTCTCTCCACCCCCCCTCCATACACCCCTCCTCCCACAAAGTCTTCTCCCATCGCGTCTCAGCAGGAAGAGAACACGAACAGTACTCGCGTCGTGTCCCACCGTCCGAAACTAGACATGCCGCCGACCGCTCATGTCCCACCTCGTGCCTATCCATTTGGAGGGCTGGCCCCGGCATCCGGGCACTATCCATTCAATGCCCCGCCTCTCCATATACCACCAATAAGCTCCCACCTATCGCAAGCTTCCCAACTACCGCCTCTCCCGCCACTGCGATCACCACACCCTCACGCTGCCAACCCACCCTACCCTTCCTCCCGACGCGACGGCAAACGGAGTCCCACAGACCCGGAGGCGTACTACACGCCATCCCCAGTCTCCTACTACAGCCACTCTCAGACTATACCCTCTTCCTCGCCCCCTCCACTCTCCGCAGTGAGCACCGTCTCGAGCCCGACTATTTCTCCGGCAACACCGGGTACGGTGTGCCGGCTTCCACCCATCTTTCAGGTCGAACGACAGCAGGTTACGACTTCTGCCACCCAAGCCGCGAGCGCGAGCCGGCGCCGGAATGAGGCTAATTTCTTGTGCCCTGTTCCGGGCTGCGGCAGTACATTTACCAGACGGTTCAATCTGAGAGGTGCTCGGGACACGCTTTGTGTCCAGCGAACTGTGAACTGACGCCTGACCGCATCAGGTCACCTCAGGTCGCACACGGAAGAGCGTCCGTACAAGTGCGAGTGGCCTGGGTGCAATAAGGGTTTTGCTCGGCAACACGACTGCAAGTACGTGATGGGCTGCGTTCTCTTCCTTCCCGAGCTTGGTCATCCTTACGAGAATCCCCAGGCGACACCAAGCTTTGCACTCGGCAAAGTCCCAGATTAATGCCTGTCAAGGCTGCGGGAAGACTTTCAGCCGTCTGGACGCACTAAACGTGAGTCACGCTTGCTGTGCCCTGTTTCGTCTTGAATGCAATGCCTAATCCTGGCCGTCTGATTCGCATTTCCAAAGCGGCACCGTGAGTGTTTCTCCTGTTCGTTTTAGTGCATCATGGTCCAAAACGCATTGACACGCGTCCCCCTCGCGCAGTCCGTTCTGAAGGTGGATCCGAGTGCCGACAGGCATCTGCATCCCCCAATAGCGCCCTAGAATCAACCATCGGTACGGAAGCGAGAGCAAGCAGCCCGGAAGCAAAGATCGAGCGCTCACCCACACCGACGCTGTCCGTAACACCAACTGACGAAACGAGATCGACTGATGGTGGTGCTGACTCCACTGATTAATTATCCTGCCCGTACCTATTACATTCTATTAACCACACCATCTATTGCTTTCTTATCCGTGGTTTCTCCTGTTTAATTTCCTTGGTGTCCCTTGCGCCACCGCCTCGCGTCCTCTGTAAGTAAGTATTTATGTATGTACGCTTTGTCTTCGCTGGGACGCCATCTCGTACTTTCATATTTATTTAATCATCCAGAGAACCACGCCTTCTTGTGTAACTAAAACCTGATCTTAACCTTCCCCTATCTGTCAAGCGACTCCCCCTCCTAACGTGCGAGCAAACCTTGATGACTGGTTCTCTCTTTTTGGCCCTTGGCCAGCGCGTCTGGGGAGCGTGAGACTTTCCGCACTGGCCGGAATGTCCGCAGTCCCAGTGGAGTATAACACTGTAAACACATTACGCAGCTTCTGTGCTAGTCTCTATGGTATTACTTTGGGCGGCAGAGACGAACGAAGATGACCCCTGCGACTCGTGTGCTCAACGTGGCGCAGCTGCCATTCCGCCGCAGCTGATGCAGCAGCTGAGACCCCATCACCGGCCGCCTGGCACTGGCACCACTCAATACGGATCTCAGCTTGCTTGCGTGCTTGTGAAAGTGATAGCACAAAAATGGACATTGTCAACCACGCACACATCAAAACCAAAATAAATTACAACAATAACAAAAACAACACACAATTGTGTCTCTGCTGTCATTGTGTCCGTTGCCGTCGTCTTAGGAGGTTGCTGCGTGTCCTGTGTTCTTGTGTGTCTGGGAGCAGTTGTCGCTCCAATGTAATTCCCCATTTGTCGATGTGTCGTAACCTGACAACACGTACGGACTTGATATAAAAAAAGAAAAATGTATGTATGTATATGAATGGGATTCGTATCGAGGGCTCAGACAAGACGCTCTGTCTCCGTCTCCGTCCCCGGTTGATCGAGAACTCCGAATCCCGGAAAAAAAAACCCAAAACCACCCTCATCACGCAATTCACCAACATTTCTCACCTCGTCCAACCCCCGGCCACCTTCCCCCCAGCGACTTAAGATACTGTGCGGTCCGATAATAAAATGCCATAACCTGAGTGATTCAAGGTGATTAAGGTGATTAAGGTGATATTCGTGCGTGGCATGGTATCGAGGCGATGGCCACCCACCCCACGCGTATTCCACGCACCCGCACGCGTGTGGGCACTTTTTACTTTATTGGTACTATTACTACAGATCTGTGTCCTTGTGTTCTCTACATCCGCCCGATATCAGTATCAGAATGCCCCTCCACCGCCTGCCCAACTCGAACATGCTGACCCTGCCTTCCTCTTCCTCTCTTCCTCTCGAAATTTCCTTCTGTGAACTTCGCGATTAATAACCTGCGTGCCAAATCTCATTTAGAAGCCAACTTGAAGGGCTCGCCGACTTGTCAGTTCGGCTGCAGCAAATTAGTGTTTAGCAGTTAATTTCGGTCGCTCGTTCTCGGTGGCCGTATGAGATGGAGGGCCGAAATTGGTAAAAGTGGCACATGACTTCTTCCCCACTTCCGGAGAATTAGTTTGATCGCTTTGATACTAGGACCACAGCGTGTTCGATGCAAACGTGTGTGCATTTGTTAAAGGGTGTGGCGTCCCACTCTGCGATAAGGTTGCTGAAAAAGGGCCAGTTTTCAGTTACTAATACTAGTAGGTGCGGATCTTGTGATTCTTGTCCTTGGAGTTTTTGGCTTCTGTTCCTGTGGGACTGCACCACACCCACACAATTCTAATCGATGGTTAGAAATCATGTATTTCTTGAGCGTGTTTGACATGAGTATGATTCAGATTGATTGCGAGCGCCATGGGCGTTCTCGGCGCCCCCATCTTCGTCTCAACGGGAACCGAATGGGACTACTGGAAGGACGACGACTGTATTGTGTTGAACAATCCGATTGGGTATTCGCGACAGACCATCCAATCGCCTTTGAGTTAAATCTCATGGAATGATCGACTTCCTTGACAATGTGTTGCTCCTCCTTCACGTCGTGCCTACTAGTGGCTTGCTCATATTATCTTCTGTTTCAATCCTTCCATGTGATGCCAAGGTTCAAGTTCACTCACCAGCACTACTCTTGGTGCGATCACCCATGAAAGCACATTCTGGACTCGGATGCACCCCAACACAGCGCCGCCTTGCGTCCTTTCCTGGCTTTAACAGATCTTCTTAGGCAAATTTCACCAAACCATTTGCTTGGTTATTTCTTTAAAGGGCTTGACTTTCTATCTTGCACCCAACGGGAGCCGGAGGGGCTGACCCCAAACATAGAGGTTGGCACTCCGCATATACCATGACAAGGGCCGCGCCCTGCACACTGTTCAGGGGACCTAGACAAAGGAGTCTGTTAGAAGACAACCAGTCTCTCCTATGCTGTGTCAGTTACTCAAAGTTTGTATTGTCGTCAGTGTCGAAGGAGAGCCAGCTGCAATAATCAGATTGAGAGGTGTCCCGGGAGTTCTAAAATCCGCATTGACCCTTCTGCCCATGAAGATCACCAGGCATCGCAGCTCGGCTGCACAACGACTCGTATTGATGCCGTATCTTGGTTCCTTGAATGCCGCTGCTATCGCCCTGTTGAACGTGTTCTTCGTAGTCGTACGGACTGATGACAATCATTGAGAACGTGTCTACTTCGTCTCTCTGGCTACCTCATTCGGACCTGCGCTAATGGGTAAACTTGAAATACTCACCTCTGTAAGCATAAACACGTCCGTCGCAGGTGATGTACTAGCTGTGCGACTTGATCTCTGCTTGTATTATACTTGTTGAATACTTACGCAAATTACAAAATCGAGTCCCGTGCATCTCAATCTCACAACTGGGAGTAGGCAATCATGATGGTACTGTTGAATGGACGGTTGCGCAGAAATATACTATTCACCTGTACCGCACTGGCAGAGCGATGGATTACGGCTCGGTGTGGCAGTCATCTGGTGCAGGAAATCGGACTGCACCCTGCACCACTTGTAGTTCCTCGCTTTCTGGGAGTCGGCCCTGCGACCGAGCGTCGTGCAACTTGGCAAGCCCGGGTTCAGGCAAAATTCAACAATTGACGAATTTGACGGCACGGTAACCGGACCGGACATGGGCGCCGTTGCCATCTTGCGGAGCGGATTGATTCGGATCCGCTGGTATGACAGTTTCCTCTGGTTCGTTTCATTTCTTCGGTCTTGGTTATCACGCACGGACCTGATGCACAAACTCCGCTGTGAAAACTCGGATATACATGCTAGGTTCTGGGTTCTGTAAGAGCCCAACCGGGGGGGGGGAGCGAAAAACAACGCAGGTCCCCTTCAATCTCTGGGCAAACGCACACGTTAGCGAGGCGTATTGACAAAGTGTTTAAAGGACCGCTTACTAGGCATTAAGATTTCAGCTAGCCTATTCCATTGCATGTGTAGTACCTCGTTCGTTCTAAGCCTCGGGAGTTTTCCGTTTTCTTAGGCCGCGTAACTACCCAGCAAAGTCTCTTCCCGGCATGTGTTTGAACACCGACAGTCTCACTGGTCGCAGCCCCCGAGTCGTTAGCATGCGCTTAAGAATTCCCGCGTTCCGAACTTTGTACTTTGCGTCATGGGTCAGCTCGCGAGTGCGAAGAGCATCCGAGGAATGTGTTCCGGCATTCTAGCAATGATGCGCCGAGTTGCTCATTCTCGTGGGGATTCCATCAAGCAACTCCAGGGGACTGGACGGACATTCTCTGGATTTCTGCTATTTTACCTACTCGATGTACTGAATTTTAAGTCAGCCCGTTGTGCCTTCGGTTTGCCAGTGAGCTATCCCATTCGCTACCTGTGGCTGCCAAGACGTTAGTTTCTGTAAGGGCACTGCCACCGACCGCAGTCCGTGAAATTTACCGATCAAAACAACATGTATCGGGTAGGAACGGGGCCACGGAAAACAAGTAGCCCAGGTCAAACATGAAGGATCTAGAACCTGGGAGCCAAGCCAGAAGAAGCGACGGAATGGGATATCAGCGTGGGTACAGGCCGAATAATGGAACGACCTCGTCCTTTATTTAGGGCACCTGGTTCCTGGATCTATTTTGCTCCCCCTTGCATAGATGAGCGCGATCCAGAGTTTCTGCGAACAATAGGCCGTTCTTGAGGCTGCCACCGACCCAACCCTTCTGAAGTGAGAGGAATCGGCCACCTTCACGCAAGTTTTCGGTCTCGGAGGTGATGTGGCGCACGCATTTACACTAATGTTGATGACGTGCCAAGGGTCCCTGGTGTCCCGCTTGCGACATTCGAGAACAGTAACTAAATCGTCCGAGTGACCTTGAATCTGACTCGCCAGCATGTTCCGTGCCTGATGTGCGCATTCTCCGTCACCACAGGACTACGCCAAAGTACGGGGTGAAGGATTCAAGTCTCGGAATCGGCGCTCACCTCAGTTGTGTGAAGTCGTCGCCGTTAATACTTTAAGCCAGAGTTTGACATTATGCGTGCGTTGCAGACCAATTCGGAAATTTTGCTAAAAATAGCAGTAACGTGAACGGAATGTTCTGCGAGACACTTTCATGGAAAATGAATGAATACTGCTGGGCGCAGACCTTCCGGGTATTGAGGAAACCGCTGGACAATCACGAGTTTGTAGGGAAAGCGGATTACGTTCGTCCGTGAACATGTGAACGTTTGAATGGGCAAGAGTCCAACTCGCCACCAGCTGTCTTCAAATATAGTAGCTCCCTACAGTACCCTATTGATATGGAAGGCGAAGTAGGAGTTTCGCATGGATCGATTCGTGAGGGGTGGTTGGGCTGTATGTCCCGCGCGCTCTCGCCTTTTTTGGGTTATCACATGCCCGGCCCGCCTCCGGGCCAAATGCCGAAACCTAGGATCCGTGCTCTGACGCTGACACTGGAGGGGCGAGGGCCACTTGCATCGCTAACACATCTCAGAATTTACCTTACAATGTCTCTCACGACTCTCGTGAACGGAGAAAACTGCGGTCCGGTGAATCCTCTCCAAGGTCTGACCAAGGCGTTGGACAGCGACCGCGGGGTCCAGCGGGTGTGTGCACACGACTCAAGTGTTCACCCCTTCAGTGTTAACAAGCAGTTTCACAGGACCACTTCGGAGCTAACAGGGCTGGTCCATCACAAGGCGTACGCCATTACTTGCGCATTCCCTTGCTCTCGTTGACTTTACATATGTCATGGACAGGCGTTCCGTACGGTGAAGGCCTTACCTTCGGGATTTGGGGAGGATGCCACGCGTTTCTTCTCTGCAAGTCAAAGCGCGTCTCCTGCTCCTTCTATAGTACAATCCCCATTTGATCTAGCCGCACTTCACTCTTCTCTACCTGCTCCGTCGTTCGATCAGCCCAAGACGTTCTCGCCTTCTCCGCCCTTCCCCGACCAGGCGCCAAGTTTTTCGTGGGCTACGGATTTCCTCACGCATAGCATTAACCCCTCTGTAGCCAAGTTACCTCAGCCAGCTACACCTCAGCAACAGCAGGTATATTCACCGCGGGAGCAGACGTACCACCCATCATTCTCTCACGGTACGTCACACCGTATTCTCCTTGCGAATGCCGTGTGAATGAACCTTTTCGTAGCTATTCAGCCTCGGCTGCCTATGCGCGCGATGTCACAGATATCCGCTTTTGCACACGTCCCCCAGTCAACCACTCCTAATTCAGGCGCTCAAATTGACAGTGAGTTGCAGACTTCCTTCGGCTCCAGTGTCTCTTAATTTTGTTGTAGATAAACAATTGCAACATGCATTTCAGTCCCTGGAACGAGGGCAGACCTCGGTGGAACAGCCTGAGCCTGCATCACAGTCCCAGGAGGCCGATTTGTTGGCCCGGACAGCTGGATTGTTGGTTCAGTCCGTTGACCACGAAAAGAACCCCAAGTTTGCGAACAGCCAATTTCTTGCGCTTATGAAGCAGCTTCGGGATCGCAAAGCTATGGTCGAAGGGAATGATATCGTTGCTGCCCCGCCTGACTGGCAGATGGCAAATACGGTCACCTCTGATCTTAAAGGCAAAGGGAAGGCCGTTCCCTCCTTTTCCACGGCCATCGTGGAGACGGGAGCCTCAAGATTCCAAGGCGCCTCGTCAGCGCCTCGCTCGGTCGGACAGACTGTCCCTGCCGAATCTGAAGAAGATGCGAACGCAGCGTACTTTCGTCAAGACAACGAAGACTATGCTAATTATTGGAAAGCACATCATGCGCCTGTCCCACCTCTTGTCACCCCAAATCAGGACTGGCAACGGTTACAAAGTGATTGGGATAGGTTCGAGGCAACAGCTACTGGTGTGAGGCCGCTCGCAGAATATCAGTTCCAGCCCGGAAACCCATACCTCCTAGGGGAGCGATCATACCATCACGCCATGCATGGGGGTTCAGCACAACTGGATCCATTCTCAGAGGTGCGTAGTTTCTGTGCGCTTGCTTATGGGCTTCAACTAACATGTTTCTGCAGACCGTTTTAGAGATGGAGGCGGCTGTGCAACGCGATCCAGCCAATGCGCGAGCTTGGTATGAGCTTGGCGTCAAGCAGCAAGAGAACGAGCGCGAACAACAAGCTATTTGGGCGTTGCAGCGTGCGCTAGATCTTGACCCCACCCATCTACCTTCGTGGCTCGCCCTTGCCATCTCATACACCAATGAGGGCGACCGTCAGGGAGCGTATGAAGCCATCCGGAGTTGGGTTAGGCACAATGAGACATATCGGGATGTCGTTGCTGCATACGAAGCAGGGAATGGCCCTGAGTCAAACAGCCCTGATGAATTCCAGAAATTGATTGGTTGCCTGATCGTCATGGCCAGGGGAGTTTCCCAGTCCGGTAACCGTAGTGCTGAGGTTGATGCGGACGTGCAAATTGCGCTTGCCGTCTTGCTCAATACGAATGAGGTAGAATCAAACACCCATACAACCTTGCCGTTGATCGTGATTCATTCAACTGTTAGGACTACAGCCGAGCTCAAGACTGCTTCCGTACAGCACTATCAGTTCGACCTGACGTACGCTTCTTAGCAATATCGGAGCAATCGTCAAATGCTAATTATTCTTAGGATTGGCTGCTGTATAATCGGGTCGGTGCGACCCTTGCGAATGGAGGCCGTGCGGAGGAGGCACTCTCTTATTACTACCGGGCGTTAGAAATCAACCCTGCTTATATTAGGGCGAGGTGAGATAAGAGATAGCCTTGCCTTCCCCGAACGAACGAGGGCGCTAACACCCTTCCCTGTATTTCCCAGGTTCAACTTGGGCATCTCTTGCATCAACTTGAAGGTGAGCAAGGAGGGTGCCATGATTCTCACGGTCACATCTCAAACAAACTCGCAGAGGTTCGAGGAGGCGGCGCAACATATACTTGACGCCCTTGTCCTGCAAGACAGCGATGGCATCCGACAATCGGAGGGTAATCGCAAAGTGACCTCTAACGCGTTATGGGACAGTCTGAAAACGTGTTGTCTCTCCATGCGGCGGTTGGACCTTGCCGCAATGTGTGATGAAAAGAACCTTGAAGGTCCGTTCGGTCAATCCGCGGATTTATGAACGTGTCAAGGGTCATTGACAATTTTGATAACAGGCGTAAGGAATGAACTATAATGAGATGCAGTGGTATTTTGTGAGGATAGCGGAAAGTGGTTGGGATCGCATGTATGGTCGTCCCGAGTACCGAATACGCGGCGTTCCGGGGTCACTTTTTTCCGTGAGGATCGAGATTGGGAGCCCGTTTCACCCTTGCAGTTTGGGTTATCGGATGCAACGTAAATCGTATGCGTAAGCTTACAGTAGTGAGCTATAGTCAATGCGTGATTCCCAATCTTTCTTCCCGTCTCCGCTTCGCCTCGTCTGTGACATGGACGGTCGCGGCCGGGGGTTGAGGTGGGGGAACCTGCTTGCCCTTGGCATTAGCGTCCGAGCTTGGACTTTTGACACCTTCGGCCTGCTTCTTGGCAAGTATGTTGCGCACGTCTTGGACGTCTGCGTCACTCATGGCGATGAGAGTAGGGTTTCGACGGATCATTCGGGAGATGAGAGCCAGTGAGAAGCAACACAAGTAAGAGTGACAAACGCTGTGTGTGGCAGACAGAGAGTTCCGCAGAGCTGCCAGTGCACTGTGCCGCAGTTCCCAATTAGGTTTATTAGTAAACACCTCAGAAAACACAAACAACGCTCACAACGCACAACACTCATCACTACCACTCACCGTCGACACCACCGCCGTCAAAATGGAAGCCGCCATGCGCGCCATCGATACCATCAAGTCCATCCGTGTACGTCCGTCTGAAGGGCGATTTTCTAATTGGATCCGACGTGAAACGAACAACTCATCAACGCAGGAAACTCGCCTCAGCGCATTGCGCCCCCCATCCGAATTCTTCGACCCCAACCGCATCTCGCGACCAGCTGACATTAACCAAGCCGTGTCTGTACGTCGCTTTTTTCGTGCCGTCCTTCCTCAAAAGAGCTCCTCTTACATCTACCTAACAGCGCATATCGTATAACACGCGGTACTTCTCCGGTACTTGGCTTTCCTCCTGTGCTCGTACCTGCCAAAGCTGATCGTTACTCCCTCATGCAGGAAACTATGGGTTCATTATCGCCGTCTTGGCGGTGTACGCCTTGTGAGTTTTTGGCCCGTTTTGGCGCCCTCTCCTGTGTCGCCGCGAGCTGACTTCGTCGTCTTCCTCACCTCAAAAACCGCTGTCTTGTTGTGGCGACACCCACAATTTAGAATTACGAACCCGCTGCTACTCCTCTCCCTTGGCTTTCTCATCGGTGGGTTCTCTGCGATCAACAAGTGGGGTACGTAACCGCTCTCCTTTACCCCCTTTGGCCTTGCTTCTGCACCAGCCTCCCCTCGTGAAAAAAAACGTCGTGCTGATCATTTTTATTTTTATTTGGTCATTATAGCACCGGAGCCGATGCAAGTCGGTGATCATGTCGTGACACAAAAGTCCCTCTACACGGGACTTTTTGTTATTGGCATCCCTCTTCTCTGGTGGTCCTCACCACTTGGCACGTTCTTCTGGCTCGTCGGTGCCTCGGGCGTGCTTATCTTTGCCCACGCCAGCTTCATTGAGCCTGGGGTGGAGAGTGAATATGCAGCCGTCCAGGATGGGGTGTGAAATGTTGGCTATAGCTATTTCTGATAAGTTGGGCGCACCGTAGATCATGAACCTCGCCTATCTAATCACCCTTCTGTTCCTTTCATTCCTTTTGAGCAAGAGAAATATCTCTGCAGATAGCTATTACGGTTTTCAGGCTGGTTTAGTACAATAGTACAAAATATGTGCAAAGAGTTAGACCTTCGCCATTTTCCGTGAAGTGAAGAACTCTGACACGGCATCGGTCGGCAGGCGGGATCTACATGTTATACAGTGTGCATCTAACTCGCCAGCCACACACGGGGACCAATCACGGCATCTTGAACCCCTAGAAGCTGATTTACCACATACTATAAGAACTGTGGCGTCAATGTCTCCACCTCACTATTGCGCTTGTGCTGGCTCAGAACACAGTGAACACTTCGTTCGATGGCAACAAAGAATCCGGTCCTCCCTCTCTTCAGGCGCGGCAATTCAACTGGGCGACAGGTCACGTGATATCACACCGGCAAACCCCTATTGCGCGCTCTCTTGCCCTCGTCCTCTTCCAGCTCACAATTCAGTGCGTAGGTAGCACCCTGCTGACGAACGGTCCATACATACTTATACCAGTCGTAGGGAGAGATGTCATTCCTCGATGCCCAAGCTTGGCCTCAAGGGCTTCTGGACGTGTTCACCGCCTTTCGCCAGCAATCTTTCGACGGTGGTGTCATTGTTGAGGCACGCTATTATGGCCCGTTCAATGCGCTTCTCAATTATTGCTTCCCGGTGACTGGCCAGTTCAGGTTCATAGTCACGCCCCAGCATCCCCCCTCACTGGAGCAGCCCCGCGACTCGGTCGATGTCGCCGTTTATTACCTCGTCATTTACAACTCGGCCTTGCGCCCCGTCCTCTTTGCGGAGATCAAAGACGACAGTTGGGCCAATTCTGCCGAAAAGCGTCTTACCGCGGACAAGCAAGTCCGTTCACGCTTTTACCACATGCTGCGCGACTGTCCCATTCCCACGTTACACGGCTTCAGCTTCTTGGGTACGCGGACCCGCATTTACAAAGGTGATGTCCAGCAGGAACGGATTGAGCCCCACGCGCGGGATCGCCCTGATGTCAACGCCTTGCTGCCGAAGGACTTCTTGGAAGGTCAGTGGGACCTAGATATACTGTCGCATGAGGGATTTATAAAGATGAAGGAAATTGTCAGTTACATTCTGCAAGAGTGCGGGAAGTTGTAGTCTTATTTCGGAGATTCTCTGAGTGCGACCCACTATGTCGTGTACGGTATCTGTAACTTCCGCCTGAGATGTGGCAGGCAACATGTGGCCGTCTTGTTACCCAAGGCTTCAGCCAGGGGGCGTCGACTGCAATGACACCTACACCTACACCCTGGTTGCCGTGCTCATGTCATCCTAGGTCATTATTGCCATTGCCAACTCACCTCTGTCTTGGGCTCCATCAATTCGACATCAAGGATGCATACGCCAATGGCGTCCTTGGCCCTAATGAGGTGCTGTATATGCAACACCCTCGATTCGGGGCATCATAGCCGCATCATCTGTGAAAGTTGTACGTTATTCACAATTGCAGCGGCGATGCAAAAACCATTCCCGGAGCTGACACTCGCGCAGTTTCGTAGTACAAGAATATGGGGCATGACACATCTGCGGGCTGCTGGTGACCTTGTCACGCTTCTCCTATTCCAGATTCTGGCTACATTTCTCCAGAGGGTATAGTCGCTGCCCTGTCCAGAATTTGAAATACTGGGTAACTCGCTCAGTCGATTTCAGATGTCTGACAGATTGAATTCCATGTGCAAAGGGTTTTACCTTCAGGCATTCCAGGCAGTATACTAATTTTCGAAGCTCAAGATCAAGGTAGGTACATGAGACTTGTCTAACCCTAACTATCTCTAAATGTTGTGTTGCGGAGGTGAGGAGGCACCCCCATGCGGGCAGACAGGCGGCCGTGCACCTCTTCTCACACGTAACGGTCAGACAGACCCTGACGCCAATCACGCGCAATACTTGCCTCTCACTTTGGTGACTTTTTGACGAGCCCATTGATTAGATAATCAACATGTGACCACTTTTCAAAAACTCCGACACGGCTTTACCCGGGTGGGATATGAATACCACTCACATCCCTCACAAAGTTCTTTTCTAAGAGAATATATGGGCCATATGTCCAAAATATACACTAGGGATTGTGTATATGAAGCATTTATGTGGTTCGAGGCGGCCAAAATGAGGCGCGTTCGGGGGTGCCAACATATTTACCAGCCACGATCAAACATCGGGTCACCCGGGCACGGTGTACCTCCTGCAACTTCCTTTCCCCTTTCTACAACTCCACACTCCACTCCAGATAGCGGCGGGTAGTCTGATTTTTGTCTGTCTTTACATTATACGATCGAGCAGTCTAACCCGGAACGATACCTTGGATCGATCACGTCGCAGCCACCACTTTGGATTGATCGCAACCACCCATTGCAAATGATGCTTCTTTAGGCAGTTTGGCATCGTTCACTGCAAGCAAGGGGGTGCTAAAACTGCAAGCCATGACATTGTACATATGAGAAATTAATCTTTAAGTATCGTAAGTTACAATGAGGACATGCATTCATACTTTTCTCCCCTAACTTGAAATGAGACAAATTGTACACTATGAGATATTGTACAGAGAACAAGCCCTCACACACCCGCTTCCTGAAAATGAGACAAGAATAGGGATATGGGGTGTAGACGCAAGAGCAGAAAGGTGGAACGCGACGAGCAGTACTGGTGAGTGAAATGATAAAGATATCAAAAGAAACAGTGAAGTGACGATAACGTGAAGATGACTAGGGAAATGTAGAGGGGAAGCAAAATGTATCGTATGGTTAAACGTACAGTATTGAACAATCTAAAGTAATGGAAGCCACTGGCCTTTTGTTACGTTACGGGAAAATATATCAGGCATCGGCAGGTAAAATCGAAGCATGCTAAACTCACCTATGACAAGGCTCGGTAAATCAAATAGATCACGACGGATGTGGAAGCAGAAGGTGGCAGGAACAGGGGTGCCGTCAGGTTTCAGCAATACGCAATGCGAGTATACGGATTGCGCCGTGTTCTCAAACGCATGAGTGGCAAAGTTCTCCCAATATTCCACAGCCGACTGATTCTCAAATAGCTAACGGGGCGTGAGCGATGTCAACTCAGCACGTGCCCAAACTGCTCACCTCCCAAATATACTTCTTGGTACCCAGTAGTTCCTCTTTGCTCCATTCGGTGAGCATACAGAACTCTGGCCCAACGAGGCATATCTCGCCTGTCCTACGCCAAACGACGGTGGGAGTGCCACTATAGGATATAAGCTTATTCAATTCCTGGTGGGGTGCGACAGCCCTCGTGGTCAACCGAGGAATGACCTCAACACGGGCCGTTACATGCTCACAATCACTGATCGTTGCACACATTTCTCGACAAAAATCTCGTCCTCCTCAGAAAGTGGCATTTGAAGGGCGATAAGCGACGGCCGAAAAATTGCCAGTGCTCGCACTATGCGGAGGATGTCATTCTTCTCAAACCTAAGAACGTGGTCAGGCACCAATACCTAAAAGTCATCAATACACCAACCTAAATGGAAGAACCTTCATCAAGAAGTGGTAGCCTTCGGTATAATCGTATGGCCGCGTGATACTCCCATAGACCTCCTCTGCGGTTTTTGGCCCTAAAAGTTCGAGACCACTAGCAGCGGTAGGAGGTTGCGTTGAGCAACAAAGCATGCAAGGAGGGCTGAGAGACGTACGCCGAATCAGAGGTAGAAAGTGGCCAGCGGGGTGCAAGGGGATGCAACGCGGATTGTGAAGGTGACATAGCAGAAATTGGTTGCGGTGCAGTGACGGTGAAGGAATCCGGCGGGGTATGGGCAGATGAAGTAGGAGCACTGCTGACGGACCCGAGCGAAGTGAAAGCCTGGTTGAGAAAGTCGGTGGAGGGGGAGGTTCGAGAGGCGGACTGTGGGTGATTGGTAGAAGGAAGAGTTGATCTGTCGTCTTCGAACATGGTTTGGACACCGCGTACTGCAGCAAAAGGGAAGTTGGCAGGCTCCGACGGCAGCAGGGAGCTGGGGTTGTCGCGCGCGGACCAAGACGTGGCGTACTCTGATGGGCGGGTAGAAAATGGGTGAGCGGAGGGCGGTGGTGTGGTAGAGTGGGAATCCGAAGGCTGGTGGCTTTCAGGAGGAGGGTTGCCCAGGATTGCGGAAAGGATGGAATATTCGAGGTTGGCAGCTTCAGAACCAAAAGGGAAAGATGACACATCAAAAGCCGTATTGAATAGAGGATCTGTTGAAGTGAAGGTGTCCATGGCTGCACATAAACAAGTGAGATGAGGAATAACACGACACTGGCGGGATTACGCATGCCTGGAGGGGTCTTTGGGGTTGGCACTTGAGATTGAGCGGGCGGGGACGCATCGTCGGCAGTGCGGTTAGCAGTACCAGCTTTCTGCTTCTTGAGAATCTCTGATTGGAGGCGGAAGAAGTCAGAGATAGCTGCAATCTATATGGAGCGTATGACCAACCAAGTTCGACCTCTCCTAACAGATATTTTGCGCGTTTCCGATGACCCTCGACACATGAGCCCGCCATACCACGCCTTGTACAGCGCTGGCAAGGACGGGCTAGCGATCATGTGATTAAGGACGGTTGAGAATGGAAGTCAACGATACATACAATCGTCACAGGTCAGGTGAGCCTTCTGACAGTGAATGCAGGCTCTTGCAGCCTTCTTCTTCCTAGGGCCGTCCTTGTCCTTTCGCGTGTTGCGAATAGGTCCTGTTCCAGCTGAAGAGGACTGATCGATATCTGCACCCGTGTCCAGACGCCGTCGCTTGGCAGAGGTTGACGGGGGCGAAGATGTACCAGTGAGTCTTGTGGTCTCGGAGGATGGACTGGAGACGATGATGGGTTGAGAGGGGCCAGCGGAGGGCATATCAGAGAGAGATGTCGAGTCGATGGCAAGGAGAGGAGACGGGGGTATTAACATGGAAGGGAGGGGGGGAGAGGCACAGCGGGCCGGGAGTGAGAAAGATGATTTATATAGACGTTGGAAATTGAGAATGAGAGGGAGAGAGGGAGCTGCGAAGATCTGTACGGCACGGGTAGGGCGAGACCCGTCGTTGGTGGACGAGGTGAGTTCATGAAGCGACTGGGTCTACGACGCAACTGGCCACTCCAAGGAGAAGAAAATCTCGGACCTAACTCCGCCTCGGCTTTACGGCCCGCACCCTCTGGCCCCAATTTCTCCCGCCGTGGGACCCCCGAACTCCCCCATTCAGATCCACGATTATCCTCCTCTTGCTGCTCGTCTTGCTCCGTTTTCCTAACTATCTCTTGCCACTCACACTCTTTTAATATAACCAATTGTTCAGCCATCAGTTTCAATTCACGCCCTCTCGCCTGTTGTTTCGAAATCGTGGCATCTTCGGAAATCGGCCCGTACATATGCCTCGTTCCATCCGCCACCTTACACAACTTGTCACCACTCTCGGCAACATTATTGGTAGAGATAGTGCACGTCTCGAGCTAAAGTGGCTGATGCAAGCGATTCAATCTGACAAGGGGATCAGAACCCGCCCATTCCCATCCCTTTCGACAATGCTTTCGAGACGTATCCGTGGAGAACCCATACAATACATTCTCGGTATGACCTCGCGATTTCTCACATCATGCTGCTGACATCTCTCGAGGAACGCAGCCATTTGGTAACCTTGACATCCTAACCCGGCCTCCCGTCTTAATCCCACGTCCAGAAACTGAATACTGGACCCTACGCCTCGCGCACTCCATCACACCGTCTCCGCAGAACCCCGCTCACGTGCTCGATCTCTGCACGGGGTCTGGCTGTATACCCCTCCTTCTATGCGCGACTTGGCCTCCTGGTTCGACTACCGTGGTAGGGATTGACACGTCCCTGGAAGCACTGCAGCTGGCCCAAGACAACGCCCTAGCGCATGCCTCCGTCGTGGATTTGGCATTTCCTGATCCGCAGACCCACCGGGCCCGACACACTAGCCTCCCAACAGGTCTCGACCCACCTCTCGCCACTGCCAAAAATGTATTCATTCCTTTACACGCCGATGTCCGTGATACTCCTAAGCTTATCGAAACCCTCTCTTATGGGGGACCGTTTGATATTATCACCGCCAACCCACCTTACATACCTCGCAACGATTATGTCAAACTTGACAGATCGGTGCGTGCCTTCGAAGATCCCGCGGCGCTCCTGGGGGACCCACCCGGGGCACCGGACACTGGCGGCCTCACCTTTTATTTGGATATCGCCCGTCTAATCGCTCAGGGCCGCGTTCTTGCCACAAATGGCTGGCTTGTCCTTGAGGTCGGCGAAGGACAGGCACGTGCTGTGGAGAACATATTGCATACCGTCACTCGAGTAAATGACACGGAGATTTGGACTGATCAGTGGGGCAAGGAAAGAGTAGTCGTGGGACGCTACGGTGAATTATAGCTTTCCAATTCAGAACTGTATCTCCTCTTCTGCTGGACCATGGCGTGATCCGAACCTCCTGGCTCAAGCCATCTCGCTCCGATTGGTCAATATTTTCTCAGATCTGCCCCAGCGTGGGAGCGATATTTAAGCCGTCAAGCCGTCAACTTTGCTCACTCTCGAACTTCAGGATGTTCAACACCATTTAGCGAGGCGTTGCACTCGAGCACTCTAGAGTCCGCCCCTTTTGATAATCGATTTTTACGTCATTCTAGAATTTACCGGGTGGACTAGCATCGCCATCTTTTGTCTTGCCAGTCGTGCCGTGCATGCCTAACTGTGGACGGGAGCTGTACGAACCCTCGATGGCCTCAAGTTTCAATGACACACAATCGATGGTCCTCGAAAACCGTTCTCGCATTCAGGGGTTAGTGCTAGTGCCTTGACTGATCCCAGCCTTAAAATTGTGCTCACTGGCAGTATCTAGATGGACGCAGAAAAAGCAACAATCATTACAGGCCGGCAGAAGGACAGTCACTGGTGATCTCACCTCGCCGGTGAACACCTACAAGAGCGAATTCTTCACGTGTATTTGCCTCAACCACCCCTCAAAGCCGGCACCAGCATAACCGAACGAACGTTGAGGGGGGGGAATGCCTGCTGTTCCGCCGGAGGAAAGTTAAGACACCGAGGGCAATCGTTTATGGTTAGCCATTCTGAAGCACGATGAAGGCCGCAAACGACCGTGGGATTCCGGTGACTTAGCAAAAACCTTGATCCGCGGCCGCGGTGGTGCGGGACGGGGCGCGCAATTCCCAGATTTACTTCGATGAGTACCGATATGTGATCAACTCAGCTCGTCTCATGGCAACTCGTTTCCGGCATGGTCGACCCTTGACGCAGAAGAGGATGACCCATCCATGAAGTCAAATCGGACGTGACGAGACCCGTTTCTCAATAGAAGTGGAACTCAAACTGCGCACAATAATAACTTGGCAGATTTGTCACTGTGCTTGTGCTTATGTGAAGAAGTTATAAATTGCATCCACGTTTTGTTGGGACGAAGTGTTCGTCAGGGCTAGCCAGGTCAGTGAAAGACTCGATTTGGGCGTAATGATGCGCTGATTAATGAACGTCTACACCATTCATCTGCCTCCGAGCGTGTCGCAGGCTGCGGTCGCCCGATTGCAGAATAGCTACATTAATCTGTTGAAACGAACACCTGGGAGATAAGGACGGAAATGGGAGGGGGCCGAACAAGCGACTCCGAGTTTGAGGTGTGAGGCGCTCCCGTCGTTCGCAACAGTCTCGCTAAAAACGCGACCCTAGGACGAGAAAGACAAATAAACAAAACCTCTTCCCCGTCTCCTTTAGTAAATGGGGCTCGAGATAACCGATTTCATGTCGTTCCTTGGCCCTTACTGGATTTGCGCCACTTTCCTTCCCTCCCCCCCTCTTCACACACTCCCAGACGGGCCCTGGGGCGTTCAGTTCCATATACAACAGACAATCGACAAGAAGAGAGCGCCGCGCGGAGATGTCCTCAATCAAATTAAACGGAGGTCGTCCTGAAACCAGCCTCAGCCCCGATTCTGGTGCGCTGTACGTATGGGGCCCCTGGACTTCTTCAGATAAAGCCCGGTATTTGCCGCGCCTTAGCGGTAGCATGCGTCAGCTCCATTCGACAAGTCGTGCCTCATGTATGTTTTTCTCTAATTCTGTCTCAATTGTCACGCGTTGATAAAACCTTCAAAGTCAAGTAGCGATGGGACGTCAACCCAGCACGTAATTGTAGGTCACGGCCTCCACCAACCCTGCAACGGCTGAGAAAGCAAGGGCCCAAAAAGGCCCATCCCGGGCTCAGCTGAACGGGAACGAGGGCATCGCGCCAATACTGGCCATCAAGAAACAAGAATCGATGGGTGGCGGAACCTAGCCTGCTTCCCTGTTTGATATTGACCTTCTCAGGGTCGCGTTGGGCGTTGAGGGAACGGGACTGATGACGCACTTGCCATTAGTACGTTTTTGAGCCGCTCCGATGGGGGGGGTGAAGCCCAGCCTGCGCACACAGGGCAGGCAATCCCAGCCAGCGAAAGGGGAGGGGAGGGGGGCGGGAAACAAACATGTCGCCGTCGCCGTGTTAAAAGTGCAAGTGCCGCACGTTGCTTCCGAAATGTCCCCCACGGACACCGTGCGTCCCCGCGCACGGCGCAGATCCAAGGTGCGTTCGCGGCTCACAAAGCGGGGGCACGAGGCGGTGTGCGCATGTGGTTTGCGTGGTACCGAAGCGTGGCTCAAGTATTTTTTGCAAAAGGTCCGTTTGTTTGTGTGCCCTGCTACGCTTATTTGCCACACTGACGCATCTTTTTTTCAGTGATGGATGGATATCAAGAGTTCGACGTTGAAACGTCGAGTTGGGAAAAAAAACCCGGTTAACTCGGCGAGACGGACAACCGACGTGGGACAAATACAAGACGAAAATGAAAGGTGGGAACTTTCTCTTTCTCTGTCGTACACACCGCCACCAACGACTCACGACAGGCTTCTCGTCTCTCTTTTCTTGTCGTTATCAATTGCGGTATCTTTTTAATGCCATTTCCACTGACAGAGCATCAGTTCCTCCAGCTTTGGAGAATAATGATGCTGATGGTGGAGTTGGAGCGCCCAAGTTGACTGTGTGAGTAGGCCGCACTACCAACGTCGGCGGTTGATCCTCGAATGTTCTGATCATGACATGTACGACCTTCATTTCCACGCCAGGGGGGGGGAGTCATATCCCGAGTCCTCCCGCTCTGACATCAAGCTAAATTGCCTCCTATTTTAAACTCGTCTGGGGACTGCTGATAAAAAAGATAAAGTTCTGGAGAAGCAAGCAATCAGCGATCTACTCCATCATGTGTATCAATATATGTCTGCAGACTAATTAGAGAGTGGCTGTATGCTCCTTAGCGCCCCGGGATAACTGAACATCCTTAGCCGGTCGGTCAATCAGATTATCCCCGGGGCCTCTATTTTACGCATGCGTTCCTTGTTACGTATCCTGAGGTTCACCGTTTTTGCTCTGAAAGAGAACGACGCTGTACCGATAAGGGAGGATCAAGCTCACGAGATTTCTCGGAAACGTAAACGAGGGCTGCCCTGGATGAACTATGAACCAGAGACAGCAATGCATGCTGTATACCTTCCAGGTTGGACCTAGCACGCCTTCCTGGGGTACACCTCTCGAAACCTGGCACTGACGGTGACATCAAGATCGGACCGATAAGGAAGGGGAACGACGTCTTAGGAATCATTCGTTTTGGTAATGCCTGGCAATCCCGATAGGAGCAGAATGCTAAGCGAGACCCAGATCATGAATAAAATGCGTTGATTTCCATCCAAGACGTAGCAGCTACCGTGGTACAACAACCGGGGGCTACAAGCAAGAGACCCAGGAGATATGGATAGGAAAGAGACTCCTCCTCTCAGGTAAGTAGAGCGTGAAGTACGTAGTGGGTGACCACTGGTAGGTGAGAGAGCACAACATTTCCGATCCGATGCAACAAAACAAGTGCGAAAGCAAAGCGATGTACAAGATAGTTGTGAACAGGGTGAAATTCGCGATGATGGATTATGGAACACGTGAGGAATAATATGCGAGGGCGGAGGCAGCCACTGACCAGCGTAAGCATCGTGGAAAAATGAATGGCGCGGACACGTGATCTAGACGTGATCGACGCGAAGACGCGAGGTAATTATCAGGGTGTAACTCACGTGCCCTTCCGGCACCCGATCCGAGTGGCGAAAAATGGGGGCGTGAGAGGGACCGACCACGAGAATCGAAAGAACAAGGATATACAAAATATACACCTGAACGCATCAAATCAACGAACTCGATTCAAGAACGTCTCGCGAGTCATATAAAAAAGAAACTCACGAATGGAGATAGTACAGGAATGGACCCACAACACAGAGCTAGCACCACCACACGTCCAATGACATCCACGAGCAACTTTGGAACGCGCGCTAGAGCCAGTCATGATTTACGCGATTTTCGAGATCGTGATGGTGTCACCCCCGAGCGGTTTCTCGCCTTTCTATGTGTTTCCGCGGCCGCGAGTTTATTCATTTCCGCGGAACTTCGGGAGGTCGTCGCGCCGCCGCCACCTTTCTTCCTCGACGGCCTCGACTGCGGCTCTCTGGCGGAGGAGCGTCGGGTTCTAATCGACCGTTTTCCCGCCTCTTCCTCCTCGTCTTCTCCGCTTTCTTCTTCCGCGCCGGCCAGGTCAGCAGCCTTTTCCTTGCCTTTGCCTTTGGCATTCGCACCGGTTTCGCGGCCCACGGTCGTGCTGGTGGACGAGGCAGAGGAAGAAGATCGGGCACGCTTCGAATTACCTCCTGCCGCTGAGACGGCAGTCGATGACCCGGAGGAGAACGACGGCGATCGTTCGCGGGTACGGCGCGTGGACGAACGGGACGATGGTGGTTTGGCTTGTACCTTTCTCCCCACTGCATCCTTGGAACGTCCGCGTGATGTACCTGCCAAGGCGACGTCGTCCTTTGCCACAGTATGACTTTCGGGTGGTAGAGAGGAACTGATAGTGAGTGGACTCGGTGTGGCATCTGCGTTTCCTCGCGTCTCCTTCGGAGTAGACATTGTGGATTTGGAGTGCGGTGGCTCTGATGAGCCCGCCTTGTTTTCCGTTGACGTGTCCGTTGGTTCGAGTGTAAGTGGGGAGGTTGTCTCTGATCCCTTGTCGTTTTCGTCTAGCTTGGAAGACCTGATCTTCTTGCGTGGTGGCCCGGGAACCTCTGAGGCTTCCCTTGTACCGAGCTCTTGAAGTAGAGTTTGTACTGGCTTGCGCTTTCTGAGTGAACGGCGTGTAGGAACAAGGGGTGGGGCGCTCGTCTTTCCACCGTGCGATTTGAAGTACTCCTTCTGTATTCCAGTGAGCTGCCAGAGCATATCGTTGACGCCTAACCAAGTCATCGGGGCTGTCGAGATGGGTGAGGACTTCATAGCTGGAGGCGGTGAAAGGGAAGTGAAAGGAAGAACGCAATTTAGCGTCGAGGCTGTTTTAAAGGAATATCGGTGGACGTACTGATGACTTGATGTATAAACAATGCCGTGCTCGCTTTGATGTCGGGATGCCAGAATGCATCATAAGATGGGTGGCTAGGGCTGTAGAATACGTGGAGGGCCGCGAGAGAATATATGGCAGCAGATGTCCTAGATGTGAGAGAAGGGCGTGAGGAAGGGGACTGAAGGTACACATGGACGCTGGGATGCTCTGTGGTCCAGGTACCATCGCTGAGGACGCCTCGCGCAATAGTGCCGGGAAAGAAGCGTGGGGCGAAAGACGAACAGAGGGCTTTCCGGGCCAGGGCACACTCTTCGAGTACGAGGCTGCCGAGGGGATCATAGCGAGCTGAGGAATGGATGCGTCGTTCCGGGGGGAAACCGATGGGCCACCCCAGTCGATCGGAGGAAGTGGGAAAGCGAGAGGGCTGCCCGTGCTCGTCGAGGGGATGATCGGCGACGAGCGAATGGCTGGGTGGATGAGCGACGAGAAGGTGCGTGGCTAGGAGAGGGTGGAGGAACTCCATGGTGGGTCTAATGAAAGGCAGGTAGCCAGATGAAAGGTGGTGGCGGGGAAGGCAGCCAAGGCGGAGTTTGAGGGAAAGGTAGGAGGGGGGGTGGGGGAGTCGGTGGCGGTGGCAAATGGGATGGAGTGGAAGAGGGTAGGAAGAGCAGGAGGGGAGAGAGTAGAGAAGAAAGCGAGGAGGGGAGACGGATGGATGAAATCCGACAAAGGATAGGATTTGGCTTGTTTGCCCCTTGGCCCGCTGCACTGCACACCGTCGCACGACATGAGGCCGGTCTCTCGTACAGGCGCGCACATCATTAGATTCATCGATGAATATATTATTCCTCCCTTTTGCTTCCAGGCTTGTCTTGCTCTTCTCCTCCCTTCCTGCTCGCTTCAATCTCCCATTTTTTATCCCTCTCTCAGTATTCAAGTGATAGACAAGCGATATCGCCGGCCTCGCTCCTCAGAAACTTCCGAAAATCTGCAAAGTGACTGACGCCAATGGTCGCCAATCTCCCGGACTCATCTACAAACCTCATTATGTGTATCCGACGCTCTGGACCCAAAAACCTGGGGCAGTCCTGGCTTATACCCTCGCAATTGTCATACCGTAGGACGCTCAAACACCCGTGTGAGTGAAAGAAAAAAAAAGCCGAATGTGGCGCCTGTGGCCCCTTAACCAATCCGCACGTAAACCACCTGCTGTAGACATCACGCGGACTTCCGTTTTTCACGCACATAAATCCAAAAAGGGGAGCCGACGTGAACGTGGCGCTTTATCAACCGGATCGATTCTACCACGATCGACTTGTAAGTCAACAACCTTGACATAATCAGAAAAAAACCCCCTTCAACTATCGACATTTATACTACGGAAATAAAAAATGCACATTCATCAAGGGCCGCAGCCCATGTCCGTCAACAATCTCGCAGTTACGCAGTTAGCTATCCTCGTTACTACTCACTCATCGATCAACCATCCGCCCTTCTGACACGCTGGAGGGCACCCGACCGTATCACACTCGCAAGCATCAATAGGGCAAACCAACGTGCGAGGAAGCTGTCAGCGAGCGCTAAGCACCTCTATACAACTGGGCACGCAGGAACCACGCTCATGCCAGCAGGGGACCGCGCCCTGGCAGTTCCCGTCACACACAAGTGACTGATTGGGCCCGATGGTTCAGTTGCCAGTGATACATTGATATTCACATTCTTCCAAGCACGCCTGTCCAACGTGAACAATTCGTCAGCCAAGCCCGAACCAATCACCATGCGAGCGCGAGCCCCCCCATTCGAGAACAAGCGCGGAGCACGCTCGAGCGTACCTGACGCCTCCATCTCCCCGACCGTCGCATTCCAGAGCCTAAGGTCCACGTCTGGGGAATCGAGCACCAGGATCGCCTGTAGCGACACATGCGGGACGAACACCAGCTCTTCATGGGGCAGCTGCGCTGGCAAGAGGTCTAGCAAGCGCATTTCGGCCTGCCTGGGCACGCGGTGCCAGTGGCCCCACCCCGTGAGTCTCCAGTGAGGATGCGCTTTGGGGGGTAAGACGTCACCTGGGATCGTTCCAGATAGCCAAGCAGAGTCACCGTGCTCCTGGGCTCCCGCAGCCAGGGGACGCTGCCCCGCGTGGGTAAACACAGGGAGATATCAGCCAAAACGATGTGACTCTCATCCCACAAAAGGATGGTAGAAGATCTGACGTCATGACTCAGTACCCTGGGATAAAATGGGGGTAAAAAGGAAATGTGAGCTGCTCCGAAACTATGAGAAGACAATGTCAACACCAGATTAGGGACCTACTTGCCCACAACTCGCAGTTTTTTTCCAATCAGCTCGTTTCGTATAGAAGACAGCCGCGTGGGGATAGCAGAATCCACCCGGGAGGACATCGCGCAGAGCGATAACGAGAGAATGGGGGAGGAAGAGAAGATTGGAGGAAATGAAATTCAGAGGGATCCGAGTAGCGGCGCAGCAATGTAATGGGCACGTGATGCAATCAGAGCCCAATCCCTGGACCTCCCTAAAGGGGTATGGATTATGACAGAGTCTACTACCTCTACCTGTACATCAATACAAGTCACGATACAGCCAATTGCACCTCTAGGCATGTCTACATCATGAAGGGATCAGATCGATCAGACGTCAAAATCTCGCACCATTACACCCCCCGAATAACCTGCGGTGATGATCCTTCGTTCGTCAAATGCAATCATACCTCGTGCCGTTAACAGACATTCTTCATCCGATTTGGACGGACTTGAGGCTCCACATACTGAAGACGCGACCTCCGTCCCTCGCCCGTTCTCCAAATCCCAGACCCAGACCGTCCCGTCGACGCCTAGGCTCACGCACCGGCCGTCCGCGAGCGCAAGCGCACTAACCGGGCACGTATGCCCGAGTAAACACCGCACAAAGGTGAGCTTCGGCGCCGCCCCTCCACCAGCACGGAGAGGCGGCGAGGAGAGACGATACAGTTGTAACGGGAAGCTAGCAGGTGTAAATCCACCTGGTGGGTGCTCCTCCCCCTGTACCGCCGGGGCGAGAACGACCCATCTACCATCCGTCTGCGTGCCGGCTACACTTCCGACCTTCCGACCCCACTGCTCGCGCACGGCCTGCAACTTTGTTTCGTCGATCCAGCCGGCGGGAATATCGAATGCACGCGTGCTGCGCGTGGAAAGGGAGAGCAACGATGGCCGCGTAGACGTAGACGATGTGGAAGGTGAAGTCGGCGCGTAGTGCAAGGCAGCACTTGAGAGAATGACCTCGGTAACGCCCACGCTCCAGTGTGCTGGGTAGACGGGACTCGCGTAAGTCAATAGCAACTTGTAGGTTTGGGATTCGGGCATCGTCAACACAAGAGAAGACGGAGGGAATGAGGTGAATGAGGTGAGAACGTGGATCACTTGTATCGTCTCATGACTCAGATCGTATACGGAAAGAGAAAAACTCTCCGAGAGTGTGACCAGCACAGGGTGACAATAGGCGGCTTGGACAATGGGCGCTGTCCGCGGTGTCCTGAATGGCGGCGCGTAGTGGTGCTTGCGAGCGGGCGAATGTAGTTCGTGCACGTGAATCTCGCCGTTTGAGAAGCACGCCGCGATATGTAGATTTGTGCTCGACCGAGAAGATGATTGGTCAACAGCGATCGCTGTGACTCGAACTGGTTGTTGGGCACCACGGATAGGTACTACGTGAATGACATGTTTCGGGGCGGAGGGGGAGAGGACAAGGATGGAGGGGGAATGTGACGCATCCGGAGAGGATATGATGGTGTATTTGCCGGCCACGGTGATCTGTGGTACCTGCTCCTGCCTGTATGTGCCGGCATGCTGTGCGGGGCCCTCAAGGGTGTTGCTGAGCGGAAAGGTCAATATCCCATCTAGGATGGAAGTACGACAACGACCTTGATAAGGGAATCAGTAAGTTACAAACACAGGCATATGCGACGGCGCCCGGATCCACGTACCACTCCGCCAGTTCGTGCTGATTCGAAACATTCGTTTCCAATCCTGAATTTCCTCCGTAGCGGCCACGCGACTGGGGAGATTCTTGGTCTCACGCCCGTCTCTACGGCCGGCGAACCCCCTGGAACCCCTCAAGCGGAGCCTGCCAAACTCGCGCAAGTAGAGTTTCTTCCATAGCTACAAGAAAGAAAAAGATGCCCCGAACGTTTCAACGTGACTGCCCCAAAAAAACTAGGTTCCCAAGGTGAATGTGCTATGTACCTGGTTGTCGAGGGACAGTCGTGCACAGTTGCGGTTGGTTGGCTGAAGTGCGCAAAGATCTGTGTAAGATAGGAACGTGAAGATGTGGAGGATGAGCTCGTCGTATAAGGTTTCGAAGACACCGGACCGGACTGGAGGGATAGAAGTCGATGTCGAAGGTGTGGAAGATAAGTGCGCGCGCTTGGCGGGTGGGAGGTGTACCGGAGACAGCGATCTTTTGGCCATGGGCGATTGAGTGAAGAGGGATGGCGAGATCACGATCACAAATACACGGCCTTCGGCTTCGGCCCGAACAACAAGTCCCGGACCTCCGGCTCACGCTCGGCTCTCAGCCTAACGGGCCTCCTCAGCCTCACCAAAACCGTCGAACGCGGGCCTCATGGCTCCGTCCCGAGGCCCTGAACCCCTCCCGCGTGCGCTGCACAACTCTCTCGAGAATCACAAGGGACCCGTACACGTCGCGCGGTACGCCAAAGGCAGCGCGAAATACGTTCTCACTGGCGGTCAAGATCGACTCGTCCGTCTGTGGAACCCCAGCCTGGGCACGGAGATCAAGTCCTACTCGGCCCACGGTTACGAGGTCCTCTCCATCTCGGTGTAAGTCAAGTTTTCGGTACCGATCATCATGGGCGCCGTGTTTTCATGCCTCGCGGATCGCATCCTTCTAGCGCGCACGACAACACCAAGTTTGTCTCTTCTGGCGGAGACCGATCCGTCTTCCTTTGGGACGTGACCACCGGAAACACGATTCGCAGGATATCGGCTCATTTGGCAAAAATTAATGTGGTGGAGTTTAATAATGATGCCTCCGTCGTGGCAAGTGGTAAAGGTTCACTTCGATGCTCTTGCCGATGGTCACACTTATGCTACCGAAATCGCACAGGTTCCTACGACTCGACCGTCAAACTATGGGATCTCCGGTGCGTCCAATCATACTTGCTCGTGTTTCACATCAGGATCCGATCTACTGCTCTAGGTCTCAGAATCGCCAACCGATACAGGCGTTAGAAGAGGCCAGAGACTCCGTTCAAGCACTGTACGTAGGAAATTCGAGGATCATGACCGGTTCTGTAGATGGCCATGTCCGGACGTACGACTTGCGCAAGGGCGAGCTTCGTGCAGACTATATCGGTCGTACGTGCGCCACCTGTTGTCCTTAACCACACCTGTCGTAACAGGGCATTCTTATCTTACAGATCCCGTCACTTCCGTCGTCCCTACTCAAGATGAATCAACGTATCTCGTGATGACGCTAGACGGGCACATTCGCCTCATGGACGCTATCTCTGGAAAGTTACTTAATGACTTTTCTGGCCACGTCCACACTTCATACCGTTGTCGCGCCTGCTTCGGGCACAGCGAGGCAACCGTCATTGCAGGAGATGAAGACGGTGTCATTTGGGCCTGGGATCTTCTTGATGTGAGCTGTCTCACCTTCAGCCATCCACATCCGTGACACGTCTGAGACTTCTCCTGATGCAGGCCAAACCTCTCAATCCCAATCCTCCCCCGAAGGTACACCATAAAGTTGTAACATGGACGGAACATCACCCCACGGAGGCCGGCGAATTGATCACCGCCAGTGCCGACGGGACAGTCAAAGTTTGGCGTTACCCAGCGTCTGGCTCGTGAAACTTGTCGGGACGTCATGTATATTGTGACAACACCGCTCTTGGGCAGATCGATAGGACAGAGGAGAATGATGAAGGAGGTAACAAATCGATCAATCTAGCTGCAGGATAGACTATAGTCATCGTTTGGCTTGGCTTGCGGCCTCTATTACCGAAAGGGCAGAAGTCAACATGTGTTTCGTTGTTGCATGGATTAGCGTAGGATGAAACAAGCCCACCTCTTCGAGTCGCGTCTTCTAGTAGTTGAGTGTCGACGTGTTCTGCGGGTAGTTGGACATACCGCACGACAGATCCGCGTATGAAACAGTTCTTTACTGCCATCTAAAATGCGGCGCAGGTAAGGCGGCGCCATTCTTCAAGTGTCTTAAACATGACCATGAACGTCGAACGCACCATGTGGGGATGTCTCGCCTGGTCTGACACTTCAATCGCGTCCAAGCGAATATTAAGAAACCTACAAGCAAAGGGGGTAATCATCGAAACGGGCCTTCACCTTCTGGAGGCGAGGCGCTGCGCGTGCTTACTGGTCGACGGATTTCAGAGTGCCCGTTATAGACAGGTCATTCTTGAGTTCGACCGTGACGCGCTGATCTGTGAGCGTCTTGAAAACTGAGAATATTAACTGCAGGAGTAAAAGTCAATGTCCTGGACTTTTGGTAGACTCTCGCGCAACAAAGCAGAACATACCATGGTGGGCGCGTTACCCTGAGTCTCGAGTCCCGAGTCAAAGATCCCACCCCACGTAATTAAGCAGTATTATGTAATCAGTCAAACTGGAACTGGCAGGAAACGAAACAGAACTAGACAGAAATCGACAAAGTCCTCTCTAAAAATCTAGTTGATTCTATTTCATCTGTATAGTTCCAAGTTCCACAATATAGTTTTGCTATCCGAATGATGCCGCTGCGTCTCGTGCCGTCAAACAACGATCCATACATAAACCTTGACTTTCAAGTTCTTCCTTCATCGCTTAGTACCAGAGACGCATCCCCTAGAATTGCATAGACACACAGCCCCGTGGCCAGTGGGACTTATATATCTTGTCCTCCGTGACGGTGGGAGACAAAAGGGCATTTCCACCTTAGGGATAGGCCGCTATGCGCTGCACCTCTTGTCGCGGAGGGTCTCTATATCCACTTCAAGTTAACTTTGTCTCGCAAGGGACAGAGCGTGCAGTTGTTGCTACTACCAAGGCGGGAGTAAGCACGTACGGTGTATACTGAGACCACATTCTGTGACACCGAGGGCTAAATCAACTTAGAATCAAAATTATTTTATGGAACAAAGTATTGATAGAAGTATCAATTCAAACGCAGCCTTTTAATGATGCCAGGTCGTCTACGATAAACGGAATCCGGCAGCGTGGAGGAGAGTTGCGAACTGTTGAGAGATTAGTCGAGGCGGGTCACCATGAATGATTCATCGTCATCATACCTGAACCTTTGCAATGCTCACAAGTTGCTTGAAATCGTATCCGATACGGTCACTCACATCGCCTTTCGTTTTGTTAAAAGGAGTTGAGACGTCAGAATACAAAAGTTCCTACCGCTGTTATGGTACATCGGATCGGCGATCAGTCCCGCACGTTCGAATAATTGGGTAGCGGGAAATCCTTGTAAATAGAACGACTGACGATACACTCTGTCAGTCTTGATTTGAGCGTGAAACGAAATAAGACATGCCTGGTGATCACTACAGCACACCTATGACAAGTGCGTCAACTCAGCTCGTGCATAAACAAGCATGGATTGCAAGACAAACCGAGGTGAATCCAACCTGAAGCTCGGGGGCGTAGATGGCAGAGATATTGGCAACAAGCCATGTCACTTCTGGTGTACCGATGCTATTTATCACCGTATTGAGTACTGAGCAATCAACCTACGCGCTCGACGGAACGTACGATTCGGGGAGACCGAGCTGCGCTCGCTCTCCTGGCTTATGATATGCGATCATATCAGATTGTACCATCAAGGTTAAGTTTTTGTCCTCCTCGCGCAGTTCACCTGCAAAAAAAGTTTTCAGAATACGAAGCACCGTAACCGAACGAACGTACGAGCGTAGAATTTCGAACCGAACAACCCTTGTTCCTCACCAGCGAATACAACGAGCTCGACGTTCGAACGGAACTTGATGCCGAGGCGTTTGATTGTACGCGCGATGGCCAAGAGGCCCAC
>Ga0209488_10000194_pt1 | contig 47479 bp, 39 predicted proteins | sample Rivendell_Oct201_8_FD_188349 | JGI IMG/M metagenome (GOLD analysis project Ga0209488, IMG submission 188349) | Vadose zone soil microbial communities from the Eel River Critical Zone Observatory, Northern California, USA -... | ecosystem: Environmental > Terrestrial > Soil > Vadose zone >...
GTTAACTTCGGCGGGTAGTGAACCGTCCTGAACAAGTTGTCCGTTCCCAAGACAGCTAAGGCTCGATCAAGGGCTTTTCCTCGCGAAGGGGCATTTGAAACCATTCCTCGGATTCGCAGACGACCAGATGAAACGATTGCTCGGGCAAAAGGGGCAGAAGAACGTCCACCGTGCTGAACTCGAAAACAAACATGGATACGACACCAAGTACGCCATGCATGTAATCCGTCTGTACGGAGAAGCGAAAGAGTTGATGGAGCAATCCAACCAATTTACAGGTGAAGAATTACAGGTGAAGTTTTCCGGCGATTTTTCCTAAGGAAAACGATGGTAGGCTCGTGGGGACTCGAACCCCAGACCTCTACCGTGTCAAAGGCCAGCTAAGCAATACGCTGACCAACTTAGAGAGCGACGGGGACCGCCTAAGCACACCGAAATATGTGTAAGACGAAGTTTCAACGGTACGGAGAGCGGTACGGAGTTTCCTGGCAGTTGTTTATACGCTCTATGCGAAGCCTGGCGACTGGATTTTCCCTTCCACAAAGATGAAGGGCAGAACACCGCTGAGCGCAAGCACGATGGCGAAGGATAAAATTCGCCCAGCCGCGATTAAGGTCGGCATCCTGCTTGAGCCTGGTCAGCAATTCGGGTTCCACAAGTTCCGCCATAGCCTCGCCACCTTTCTCATCAGCAAGGGCAAAGACGTAAGACGATTCAGGGCTTGCTCCGCCACGCCAAGTCGAGCACCACCCTCGATGCTCATCCAACCAGCGCCTCACCGATCGGGCCTTATGGACGGGGTAACCGTCGGCAATCAGAAATACTTTTCTCTTCGTCTTTCGCGTCAGCCGCAGCAGACGACCAAGAAAATTCAGAAATACTCGTGCCGTGAAACGCTGACGGAAAATCATGAAGGCCAACCGCCCGCGATTGGTGATGGAAGAGATCATGTTGCAGCGAAAGCGCTGACCGGTGCCAAATACTACTGGGGTCTGCACTCCATCAGACGGTTGACAACTTACGTGCTTTGCGTAAAGATATACGCAAAATGCGTACATCACCTATCCTCACAGCCCTTTTCCCTGCCGTTCGGAAGCGGATCCTGGCGGCAACGCTGCTGTCTCCCGAAAGGTCCTGGTATCTTTCCGAACTGGCGGTACACCTTAGGACGTCGCCATCGAGCCTCCAGCGAGAACTCGAAACCCTTGCCAAGAGCGGGATCTTGCAAAGGAGAAAAGAAGGCCGTCGAATCTACTTCAGAGCAGAAACCGCTTCCCCCGTTTTCGCGGAACTCCGCGATTTGTTTTCGAAAACGGCAGGGATCGTTCCTTCGCTCCAAGCCGAGCTCGAGGCATTTGGCCCCAAGATCACGTGGGCCGCGATCTATGGCTCGATTGCACGGGGTGAAGAGCGCGCCCAGAGCGACGTCGATCTGTTGATTGTTGGCGCAGTGAGCTTGCAGGATCTCCTTCCTGCCTTGCGACGAGCCGAACGGCAATTCGGGCGCGAAGTCAACGTAACACGGTATTCGGAAGAAGAATTTCGCGTCAAACGGCACAGTGGAAATCACTTTCTCAGTTCCATCCTCAAGAACAATCTAATCACGATCGTGGGGTCCCCAGATGAGGTGGAAAAAACTGCAGGCAGAAGGCAAAGTTCGCGCGCACAAAGCAAGCAAGAAGGAATTAGACGAATTGCGGGCGGTCATCGCCCGCGATCTTGAGGACGCGGCGATCCAGGAGCTATCTGACGACCGTCGCTTCGCCACCGCCTACAACGCCGCGTTGCAGGCGTCAAAAATGGCCATACTGTCCGCTGGCTACCAGCTGGCGAGCACACCTGGTCATCACAGACTTACGTTCGAGGCGGCCCGGCTGGCGCTTGGAGCTTCTGCCGCCGGTTACCTTGATTTCTTTGAAGCCTGCCGGCGTAAGCGCAACGTGATCGACTACGACCACGCCTCCGTGGCAACTCATACAGAGGCAGAAGAGATTGTCGCGGAAACGAAGGACTTCTTCGAGCTGGTCCAGCGCTGGATTGCCGCAAATCATCCCAAATTGAATGCTTGACTACGGAAGCTCCGAGACGCAAAGCTTTGGCGCAATCTCGTGTGGTGAAATGAGAGGTTATGGCACAAACAGACGCCAATGCGCTGCATGTCAGAATGCTTTGTCTGCAAGTGATTGAAAAAAATGTGAATGGTAGGCTCGTGGGGACTCGAACCCCAGACCTCTACCGTGTCAAAGGCCAGCTAACCAATACGCTGAACAGCTTAGAGAGCGACGGGGACCGCCTAAGCACGCCAAAATACGTGTAAGACGAAGTTTCAACGGTACGGAGAACGGTACGGAGTTTCCTGGCCGTTGTTCTGTACTTCCTGCCACACACAGCTCCACAGCTCCCGTTACTTAATACTTTACTTCTCTCTGAAGACGCGTATGGTTCGCGAGCTCCATGGAGGGAACAAAAAATGAAAAAGAAATCCAAGCGAGCTAAGAAGGCGACTAAAAGTTCGGAGCGTACTCGGCTCGCGACGAAACCTGTGAATAAAACGAACGCGCCTGTGAATCCGGAACTCTAGCTCACGCCCGACGCGTCACACCGTTCACCGGACGTCGAGTGCCGGTGTGGTGAAGCCACAGCGCTTCAGCAGGGCGACAAATCGAGCATCGCCGCGCACTGGGTCCCATTTGGGATCGGCGGGCAAGAGAACGAGGTGAACGTCGCGCACGTCGCAGGCTCGCTCCAGCCACTCCAAGGCATGGTCCCAGTGACGGAGCCCAAGATGAACCTGGGCCATCGCATATGGTGGAACATAGCGATGGCGCGCGATCGCTTCTAGGGTATTCAGCACCTGCAGAGCTTCATTGGTCCGGCCCAATTTGGCGAACAGGTAGCCGCGCAGTGAAATTACTTTACTGTTGCCACCAGAGAAGCGCCCTGCATTGTTGAGAGCATCCAGCGCCAGTTCGCTCTCACCGAGTTCAACGTATGCCTGCCCGAGTTGAAAGAGGCCAATCCAGAACTCCGGATCGACGACGATCGATTGTCGCGCGAACTGCACCGCTGCCGCATAGTCCTGAGCCACAAACGCCACCTGAGCAGAGAGCGCGTGTTCCACGGCGACTAACGGATCAAGCTCGCGGGCACGACGAATCGCAGCCTTCGCCTCGTCGTGCCGCCCCATGTGAGCCAGAAGGATGCCCAACATGCGGTGTACGAATGGGTAGCTGGGATCTATTGCGCTTGCGTTTCGGAAAGCGCTTTCCGCCGAGGCCCAGTCCCAGTCGAACCAGAACTTAACCAATCCGAGCGAGGTTTGAGCCTCTGCGAGCTTGGGCTCGGCGTGGACCGCGTGCGCTGCCGCTTCGCGTGCGCGAGGCGCCGCGACCAGGGGAGGCGCATCCCCGTTTATCGGACTCGCCGAGAACGCATCCGCCAATCCCGACCATGCGAGCGCATACTCGGAGTCAAGCGCCGTCGCGCGAGCGTAGTATTCACTCGCGCGTTTTGTGGTCGCGGGTGTGAGCTGATTCCAGAAATGGCGGCCCCGGAGATACAGGTCGTGCGCCTCGGCGTTTTGCGTCTGGCGTCGCGCGAGCCCCTTCAGGCGATCCGGCGAGAATCGGAGCCGGACCTGCTGAGCAATGGCTCCGCTCAATTCACGCTGGAAGGTGAGCAGGCTGCGTGGTTCGCTATCGTAAGACTCGGACCAAACCTGAACCTGATCACGCACGCGAATCAGCTTGCAGGTGATGCGCAATCGTTCCCCCTCAGCACGGAGCGAACTCTCGATCAGATAAGCTGCGTCGAGTTCGCGGCCGATTTCCGCGACCGTCTTCGTTGTTCGCTTGTAGGCCATCACCGACGTGCGGCCAATGACACTCAGATGTTCGGGATCAATCTGCCCCAGCGACGCGCTTGTTTCCTCGGTGAGTCCATCGGCAAGGTACTCCCGCTCGGGATCGGCACTGAGGTTTTCAAATGGCAGGACGGCTAGCGTCACCTTCCGAGAAAGGCCTTCCAACGATCCACGAACGGCCTCTACGGCGGCGGTAAAGCGATACCCCTTGCCGGGAACGGTAGCAATGTACAGGTTCGCGCCCCGGTTCTCTCCCAAAATATGGCGCAAGGTCGAGATGTTCTGGCTAAGGTTGTTCTCCTCCACCGCGGTGTCAGGCCAAATTGCTCGCATCAAGTCGTTCTTTTCGACTATTTCTCCCTGGTGTTGCAACAGATACAGCAACGTGTCGAAGACCTTGGGTGTCACTGCCACCGAATTGCCGTTACGCTGGAGCAGGCGCTTGTTCGTATTGACGTGGAACTCACCGAACTCGTAATGGTCTGGCTCCCGGACAGTCATGCTTAGCTCTCGAGGCTTTCAGAAGTTTTCAGAAAGTTTGAGTCGCAGTCTAAAGACTTCGATGGTGCATTAGCAGGATATTCGAGCCTGCACACCGGAGTCGATACCGGAAATCATACTGGAGAAGGGGAAAATTATCATGAAATCGCAAATGTGGAAACGAATCGGGCCAGGAAGAGCCTTAGCCGCATTGGCTCTGGCAGGTGTCCTCACTCTAACTGGGCAAACCGCAAGCCCGCAAACAACGCCTAGTTCCGCGGAAAAACAATCTGCAAGCGGCACGGGTCTGGTGGGAACTTGGCGGGTGACAGTTCAATTGTACGACTGTGCGACCGAAGCGCCGATCGGTCACCCCTTCGCGTCCCTGCTTACGTTTAACGAAGGAGGAACGATGGCTGGGAGCACAACCAACCCCGGTTTTGCCGCGGCTCAGCGCGGCCCTGACCAGGGCATCTGGAGCAGCACAGCGCGGGGAACATTCAGCGCAAAGACTGTGGCCTTCCTGTATTTCACAACTCCACCGAACCCGCCTTTCAATCCTGGGTTCCAGGCCGGCACACAGGAACTTACACAGGACATTGAATTCGACCAAGCTTCCAACGAGTTCAAGAGCGACGCCACCACGGAATTCTTCGACGTTAACGGCAACTCCTACCGCAAAGGTTGCGCCTCTGCCCTAGCCCAGCGCTTCCAGCAGTGAATCATTTGCGGCAGGCCTAACTAAGCGAGAGGCGGTGACTGTCTCCACCGCCTCTTGACCAGGGTTGCTGGAGCAACGCGCGGGTCGTTGTGCGTTTGGACCAAGGCCCCTATTTCAAATCCCTTAAAGAGATCGCAAGATGAACAAGGCTATCGCGTGGGCTCTGCTTGTGGCTGTCTCAGCTTTCTTAGCGCTTGGGCAAACCATGTCACCTCAAACTGACGAGAATCGGCGTGTCGAGCAAGAACTCCGGCGTCTGAATACCGAAGAACTCGATGCTTTTCTCCACAAGGACGCCAAAGCGCTAGCAAATTTGTGGTCGGATGATTTGGTTGTCACCAATCCCCTGAACAAGTTCGTAACCAAACAGCAGATTTTGGGAATGGTCGAATCCGGCTTCTTGGTGATCACGTCCTATGATAGGAGCGTCGAGTACGTTCGGGTCTATGGGGATACGGTGATCGTTGCGGGAAGCGAGACGGTGGTGTGGGGAGGCAAAATGCCAAACGCTGGGAAAGCCGAGCATCTCCGCTTTACAGCGGTATGGATGAAACAGGCCGGACGCTGGCAAGAGGTCGCTCGGCATGCCAACAGCGTGCCGGAGCAATGACCAAAATCGGCAAGCCGGAAGTTATCATCGGAGGCGCTTTTGCCTGGCGGTTTTGTACGACTGAGCGCAAAACTGCGCATTGATGCGCACCCAAAACTTATTGCTAATTCGCCTAAATGGGAGAATTACGAAGAAAAATCATGTAGGGTTTCCGCGATCACAAGCAATGAGACTCAAACACCCGATTTACAGGTGAAGTTTTCTGGTGATTTTTCCTTGAGCGACCTGAGACATAGGTGAAAATAATGGTAGGCTCGTGGGGACTCGAACCCCAGACCTCTACCGTGTCAAGGTAGCGCTCTAACCAACTGAGCTACGAGCCTACAGTCCAGATAGTTTAACACTGGAGCGGAGAATTCGCTTGTAGGCATGTGGCACGTGCAGGATAATTCGACTTCCGGCGTCGGACCGAAAAGCCCTCAACCATGAAATGCCCTTCGTGCGGCCGTGAAAATCCGGAATCCGCTGTGCGCTGCGCTGATTGCCGCGTGCCGCTGCATACGTCCATGGATGAACGGACCATGGATGGTCCGGCCGACTCAACCAAGGGCGCGACGCAGCCTGCGCGTGCCGAATCCAAAACCAATGCTGCCTCCATGGTGCGAACCCCCAGCGGGCATTCGCCTTCGCAGAGCAAAAGCTCCAGCGGCTCGGGCGCGCGTTCCCGAGTATTGGAACCGGGCGACGAACTCGGTCCGCGATTCCTGATCGACGCGCTGCTTGGTGAAGGCGGCATGGGCCGCGTCTATAAAGCGACCGACCGCGAACTGGGCCGCGAAATCGCAATTAAGGTTTTGCTCTCGGAGTTGACTAGCGATCCGCAAGTCATCCAGCGCTTCAAGAGCGAACTGCTGCTCGCCAGCCGCATTTCCCACAGAAATATTCTGCGCATTCATGACTTAAGCGAAGCCGACGGCGTGAAGTTCATCACCATGGCATATGTCGAAGGCAAGGACCTGAATCAGGTCCTGAAAACGGAGCATCCGCTGCCGCTGGAGCGCTGCCTGAAATTTGCCCGGCAGTTGTGCGACGCGTTGAGCGCGGCACACGCGGAAGGCGTGGTGCATCGCGACTTCAAGCCGCATAACGTGCTGGTCGGCAAAGACGATCAAGTGTTCGTGTCGGACTTTGGCCTGGCGACTTCATTTGAAACCGCAAAAATGGGCATGACGCGCAGCGGCGCGTTTGTGGGCACGCCGAAATATATGTCGCCGGAGCAGGTAGAAGGCGGCACGGTGGACACGCGCAGTGACCTTTATTCACTAGGACTGGTGATTTACGAAATGGCGACGGGCGAAGTGCCCTTCGCCGGTGAATCCACCTGGCAGGTGATGTACCGCCGGGTGAAGGAGAAGCCGAAAGATCCGAAACTGGTCAATCCGGATCTTCCCGACTGGGTATGCAGTGTGATTTTGCGCTGCCTGGAAAAAGAGGTCGCGAACCGTTATCAGACCGCGCAGGAAATTCTGACTGACATTGACGCGCATCGCAGCACTTCTTCGCATTCGCACTCGGTGGTATTGCCGATTACCGAGAAAGCGGCGAAGTGGACGGGAACGGGGATCGGCGCGTTTGTCGTATTGGTGATTTTGTTTTTTGCGATTCCCACGACACGGCACTGGGTTTTCCGCGGCGGCGCGACCACTGGCGGAGTAGGGCGGCGCGGATTGCCACCGCTTTCGGCGGGCAAATACGTGGCCATCCTGCCATTCCGTGTATTGGGCGGAGAGGATTCGCTGAATTACGTGGCAGACGGTCTGGGCGAAGCGCTCACGGCAAAATTATTTCAACTAAATGATGTGCGCATCGCGTCCACCAACGCCGCGCAAAAAACCAACGATCAGAAAACGCCGCTGCCGCAAATTGCGAAAGACCTGGGCGTCAACATGATCGTGCACGGAATGGTGCAGGGATCCGGCAAACAACTGCGCATCGTGGTGAAGCTGGAAAATATGGAAACGAATCAGCTGGATTGGAGCCAGGAGTTCAGCGGGATGAGCGGCGATTTGATGACGCTGGAGGATCAGATTTACGCAAACCTGGTGAACGCGCTGAAAGTGAAAACCACGCCGAGTGAAATGAGCGTTGCCGGCGCCCACCCGACTGAAAACGTGGCGGCGTATGATATTTACCTGCGCGGCCGGCAGTCACTGCGCGGGCAGCAGGATCCAAAAAATATTCAAGCGGCGATCGATTTGTTCGAACAAGCCATCAAGATGGACAGCGGATTTGCGCTTGCGTACACGGGACTCTCTGACGCCAGCATGCTGATGTACCGCGAGAAAAAAGATCGCTTCTGGTCAGAACGCGGAATTGCCGTGGCCAAACAGGCGGAACGCCTGAACCCCAAACTGCCAGAGGTACATCTGTCGCTGGGAAGCGCGTACAGCGCAACCGGGCAAACCACGGAAGCGATTACGGAATTGAAGAAAGCGCTGGAGCTTTCGCCGAATTCGGATGAAGCGTACCGGAGGCTTGGGCTGGCCTACGCCGACGTAGGTCAATACGATCCGGCTATTCAAACTTTGAAAAAAGCCGCAGACCTGAATCCTTATTACTGGGTGAACTTGACCGCGTTGGGCACTGCTTATTTCATGTCCGGCGATTACGAGAAAGCACTGAAACAATACCAGGCGGTCACTCTGCTCGAGCCGGACAATGCCGCCGGCTACGACAATGTCGGCTCGGTTTATTCCCGGATGGGGAAGTACGAAGAGAGCATCACGGCGTACCAGAAAGCATTGCAGATTCAACCGTACGCAGCCACTTACTCGAATTTGGCGACGGCATTTTTCTATTTGAAAAGATATCCAGAAGCGGTGCAGACCTTTGAAAGGGCCGTGCAGATGAATCCGGGCGACGAAACATATACCGGAAATCTGGCGGACGCTTACCGCTGGGCTGGGCAAAAAGACAAAGCGAATGCCAGCTACGATAAGGCGATTTCGCTAGCGTATAAACAGCTTCAGGTGAATCCGCGCGATGCCACGATCATGGGCCATTTGGCGCTGTACTATGGCAAAAAAGGCGACTCCACCCAGGCCAAAGAATTCATCAAGCGCGCGCGCAGCATTGATCCCTCTGACGTTTATTCCCTCTATATCTCCGCAGTGGTGGATACGATTGCGAACGAACCGAAGCCGGCGATCGCGACTTTGCGGACCGCATTGCAAAAAGGATTCTCAGTGGGTGACGTGGAATCCGAGCCGGAGTTCGCGCCGCTGCGCTTGTCGCCGGACTATCAGGCAATGATCAAGCAATTCGCGCCGAAGGGCCATTAAACCTGTCCTCCAGATTTCCCAGCACGCAGCCGCTATCTGGTAGCTACATCGAAGCGAAGAACAGAGAGACTCCTCGTCACTGTGCCTGCCTGCGGCAGGCAGGCTCCTCGGAAATCACGACGCGTGGATTGCGAGCACCCGGCAGCAGGTGAGGGTGGGCAAAAAAATAGGGGACAGAAAATCTGCCCCCGGAAAAAATATTGTAAACGCCGTTGTTACGAAATACGTCGCTTGCGCAGACCGGCCAAACCAAGCAGGCCGCTAACGAGCAGAACTGAGGTCACTGGCTCGGGAGCCGAAACTGTGCCGGTGCCGCGAACCTGGGCGCCGTTTGGTATGCCATCGAATTCCAGGGAGAAGATGCCTCCGACGCAGGTCTCCTTGTCGTCGTTGTTGTTATCCTTGGGGGCGTTTAGATCATCGCCTCCGCCTTTATCATCGAAACCACAAGTGGCAGCGTCGAGGCCGCTGAAGTTGCCGCCTACGCCAAAAAACGAAACGATGGTCGCGCCGTTGGCACCGGAACTTGAAGAGCAGGTGGAGAAAATGTCCGCGCCAGCAAAATCGCCACAAGAGTAGAGCAATTCCTTGCTGCCGGCGAAAAGATCCAAAGTCAGAGAGGTGAGCGTGACACCGGTATCGTTCTGAAAAGCGAAAATGTTGTTCTGCTGGGTGGCGAACAGATCAAAAGTCTCGTTCGGCGAAGTGATCGCGAGCGGGGCCGGATCAATGCGGCGAATGACGACCGTCGGGTCTACGCCATCAGCCATCGTGACGGTCGCGGCAAATCCTGCGAGCGCGAGTACACAGAGAATTCGAGATGCTTTCAACACACACCCCCCTTTGGGTGACGAACGATTCGATTGATAAGGAGCATATTATGGGCCAAAGGCGAATGCGAAGGCAATAGAATAAGTGCCGCCGAATCAAGCAATAAGAGGAGCCGGCCAAGAGCCAGAGACGAGATATGTGCAAAAGTCTGGACCGGGAAGGATAAAGTGAAATTACGGATTGTGTGAGGGAAAAGCAACACGGTATTGATAGTTCTAGTACCTGCTTGCCCAATTCCTTTGTGGCCCGAGTCTGAATCCGTATGATGATCGTTGAGTTCTGTGTAGATAAGGAGATTACTTATGAATTTTAGCCGGTTAGCGAGCGGAATTTTGGGAACGATACTGCTGGCTCTCGGGCTGAACGCGCCGGCAACAGCCGACCAGAGTAGTTCGCTCTATAAATCGAAATGCGCGGTTTGCCACGGAGCGAGCGGGAAGGGCGACACGCCAGCGGGGAAAAGCATGGGCGTGGTGGACCTGAGCAAGTCGGCGTCCAAAAGCGACTCCGAGCTGAAAGCGGTGATCGAAAAAGGAAAAAACAAGATGCCCGCTTACGGAAAGAGCCTGAAGCCAGCGGAAATCGATGGACTGATCGCGTACATCAAGAGTCTGAAGTAATTGCTATGCAGACAAAGAATGGAAAATGAGCCGCGTGGATGATTGAAATCGGAATTAACGCGGAATTGAAAGCCAAGTGCGGCAAAGCGGCGCTGGGCTGTGTGGAAGCAGTGGTTGCGACGGGCGCAACTCCGCCGGGGCTGGATGAGGCGCTGCGTTCGTGCGAAGAAAAAACTGCAAAACTTCCTGAGCCCCGTGCGGTGCTCGAATCTTCTGCGATATTGGCCACGCGAGCGGGATACAAAGCTTTGGGCAAAGATCCCGCGCGATATCGCGGTTCGGCGGAGGCTCTGCTTCGTCGTTTGATCGCAGGCAAAGGCATGCCGCGCATCAACAATGTGGTGGACGTGATCAATCTGGTTTCGGTGGAGAGCCGGCTGCCGATAGGACTTTATGATATGGCGCACGTTGAAGGCGCAATCGAATTTCGCCCGGGTCGCGCTGGCGAAACCTATAAAGGAATCGGCAAGTACGACTTGAACCTGGAAGGGTTGCCGTTATTTGCTGATGCCAAGGGTCCGCATGGGAGTGCGACGAGCGATTCCGAACGCACGATGGTGACTGACGCGACGACGCGAGTACTGGCGATAATTATTTCTTTCGGCGGAGCGTCAGCGCTCGCCAGTGCGATGAAGCGGATGAAAGAGATGCTTGAGACTTTCTGCGGGGCGAAAGACGTTGATTTCAAGATCGTGAGTTAATGTCATCGAGCACGTCAAACGATTAACCTAGCAGTTCTCGGTTGACCACCCGTTCCCCACGTTTTCCGCAACTATTCATTCTAAGATGGTTAAAGTCATTTGTTTTGATACGGATCTGTAAGATTCCACGCGACTTAGCTTGATTCCATGCTACTCCGCGCTTTGTGACATGGGTATCGCTGCAGCGGGATCTCGCGTGGGTACGCGCGAGCGAGCGAGAAGGCCGCGGGAGGCCAGAAGCTCGGCGTTGAGAAGGGCGGTACCGGCGGCTCCGCGCAGCAAATTGTGCGAGAGCAACGTTAGCTTTACGTCGAGCAGCGGACATTCGCGCACGCGGCCTACTACGGCGGCCATGCCATTTCCGGCGTTGACGTCGCGGCGGGGCTGCGGGCGATTTTCTTCATCGAGAACGATTACGGGATTTTTTACAGCGGTGGGAAGAGCGGCCAGTTCATCGCTGACAGTGAAATTGCGCAGCGCTTCGCGGACTTCGCGAAGGGTGGCAATTTTTTTCAGGCTGACAGAAACACATTCCAGGTGGCCGTTTTCTACCGCAACGCGGTTGCAGTGCGCGCTGATGCCGAGGCCAGCTTCGATGAAGCGGGAACCGTCCCAGCGGCCGAGAAGTTTTTGCGGTTCCTCTTCCATCTTTTCTTCTTCGCCGCTGATAAAAGGAACCACGTTGCCGAGAATATCAAGCGAAGGCACTCCAGGATAGCCCGCGCCGGATACGGCCTGCATAGTGACGACAAACATTTTTTCGAGGCCGAAAGCGTCCGCGAGTGGTTTCAGAACCAGGACTAGTCCGGCGGTGGAGCAATTGGGATTGGTGACGATGAAGCCGGAGCCGTAGCCGCGATTCCTCTGTTGCACGGGAATGGCGTCCAGATGCGCGGCATTCACTTCCGGTAGCAACAGCGGGACGTCGGGCGACATTCGATGATTCTTGGAATTGCTGACTACCGGATAGCCGGCGCGGGCGAAGTCTTCCTCGGCCGGGCCGGCAACGGAAGAATCGAGCGCGGAAAAAACAAAATCGCAATCGAGCGAGGGTTCCAGATTTTTTACGATGAGATCCGCTGCGGCTGAGGGAATGGGCGCGTGGAGATGCCAATTCACCGCTTCGCAATATTTCTTGCCGAAGGAACGTTCCGACGCGGCAACTTCCGTGAGCTCGAACCACGGATGACCGGCGAGTAAATCTACGAGGCGCTGTCCGACCGTGCCGGTAGCGCCGAGAATGCCAGCGCGAAACTTTCGCCCAAGCATGGAATTCTCAAAGTTTGCCGGAGGACTCACGCTTCACCTCTTGAGATTGGATTATGGCGGCTTTCCAGCGCGGCGGGTGAAGGATCGTTTTGGATTGCCGGGCCGATGCGGGTTCCGCGAACGCGCGGGTTAAAGGTGTTGCGAACCCAAACAACCATTTCCGTTTCCGCGGCCAGTGGCAGAACTCTGGCATGCAGAACTTTTGCCCCGGCGGCGGCTAGAGCGTGCGCCTGGTCGTAGGAAAGTTCGTGGAGCAATTTCGCTTCGGCGGACTCGTGCGGATTGGCGGTGTAGATGCCGTCCACGTCGGTCCAGATCACGAGTTCGTCAGCCTCCACGACGTGAGCGATGAGCGCTCCGGAAAAATCCGAACTGTTCCGGCCGAGTGTAGTGACGCGGCCATCGCGTGTGGCACCGATAAATCCGGTGACCACGGGAACAAGGCCATCTTGGAAGAGCGGCAAAAGAATTTCGCGGCCACGACGGCGCGTTTCGTCGGTGTGCGGGCGCGCGTCGCGGAACGTGTCGCAAGTAACGACAAAATCAGAAGAGCTTACCGGAACAGCGGGGACACCGGATTTTTCCAGCGCGGCAGCAAACAGACGAGCACTGAGGCGCTCGCCGTAAGAAGCCAGGCGATCCTGTAGCGCAGCTCGTCCAGCCGGGGACGGCTGCAGTTCGGGGGAAGCATCGTGAAGTAGGTCCTTACCGAGGAGCTGTAGATCATGTGACACATGATGTTGCTCTTGCGGCGCCAGTTGCAGATCGCGCAGCACTTCCAAATGGATGCGAAAGACATGCTCGGCATCGCGCCGCGCGTCGGTGCGGCAGCCAGCTTCCAGGCGACGAGCCACGGCAAGCAGGCGATCGGTGACGCCCTTCATCGCGGAAACGACAACGACGATGCTCGCGTGAACCTGCGCCTCGCGGACCAGACTTGCGGCGCGCAGCATGCGTTCCGCGCCCAGTAAAGAAGTTCCGCCAAACTTGAATGTAAGAACTCGGCCAGTGCATGCGCGTGCCGGATACGCGAATCGAGATGCGTGCGCAACTGGTCGGCTAGGGTCTGCAATCAATTCTTCGTGCTGCTCCGGGCTCATGGCAACGGCTCCTGTTGATTTTTTGCCACCGGTTGGAGCGTCTTATTCAGATCAGGGTACAAACCCTGAAACCTGGGAGGGGGTAAAAGAAAAAACCCACCGCCAGGTTCGCTTCAGGCGGTGGGTTCGAAACTTTGCTTGTCTTGCTAGCTGTTTCTGACCTCGCCGGAAGCGCCCGTAGTCTTAGTCTTAATAATGGTGGTGGACGTCATCGTGGAAATGGACGACATCGACATGATGCTGGCGCGAATCAAGATGGCGAGAGACAAACTCACAACAGGCAGAATAGCACGGAGTGTAGTTCACGCAAAGGGTAAATCGAAGATGGGTCTGAGATTTCGCCAAAGAGTAAATGCTGCGCAGTTTGGAGGCGAAACGGGCCGCTGGGACCGCGTAAAAACACCACATTCAACTGCTACAACGAAAACTGTAGCCCGCTAAGCCACAGAAAATATTAGAGATAAAATCGCAGCTTAACGTTGAGTTTGGTTATGCGGATGCAATTATCGTTAGTTTGGGAAATGAGACCTCAAGCGATGATTTTCAGGCCCGAAAATCTCGAAGGTGGTACTTGGCCAGCCGGAAAGCAGATTTCGCGCGGGCGCGCTGCTTGCGGCATTTTCGCGTTGCTGCTGTTGATGCTGGGAAGCGCGAAAACGGTGGCCGCGCAAAATGACGTTATGGGGGAACTTCAATTCGAAGGAAAAACCAAAGTGGAACGAGATTCCGGGGTGTGGATTGATGGAAATTACGTCGGGTATCTAAAAGAATTGAACGGAAGCAAAAAAATAATGCTGTTGCCCGGCGAGCACCAGGTGACCGTGAGGCAATCCGGATATGTAGATTTCGTGCAGAAGGTGGTGGTCGAGCCGGGAGAGAAGCGGCTAGTCGTCGTCTCGCTGCACCTTGCGCCCAGCGCCACGGTGCCGGAAGTCACAGCGACATTGAAACTGAAAATCAAGCCAGAGCGCGCGGCCGTTTTTCTGGACGGAAAATTTGTGGGACATGTGGGAGACTTTGGCGGGGCATTCAAGTCCATGAAGATCAGTCCGGGTAAACACCGGGTGCGCGTGGAACTGCCGGCATATCAGACATTCGAAACGGAAGTGAATCTGCTTGCAAATCAGGAGAGCGAAATAAAGACGCAGCTAGTGAAAGGCAGTATCGAGCAGAATACGCCGCTGATTAAGAAGCCAGACGACAAGCCGCAACAAAAGCCCCAGCAAAAATAGTAAGCAGACTCAGTTAGCCTTCGAAGATCAAACTCGAACAGGTGAGGCCGGACTCGGCTTTTTGCAGTTCAGAAATATCGATGGACATTACCTGGAAGCCGCGAGCTTCGATGCGCGTATGCGTGCGTGTAAAGGAAGCAGGAAACAGGATGGTGCCGCCAATCGCGAGAGCATTCCCTGCATGGGGCTCTGCGAGATCGACGTCCACCCAGTCATGATCCTTTATTAAGGATGATTCGAACCAGGCGCGATTGCCGAGCAGTGTGTGTTGGTCGAGCGCCGTGACCGCGGATTTCAGGTGCAGACATCCAGTCACTGCAACGCCGATGACTTCGTAGCCGTGCGGAGCGACGATGCCGGCAAGTTGAGAAATGCCTTCGGCATTGCTGCGCGCAGTGAGACCGACAAAAAGCTTTCGGCCGAGGCGGAGAATGTCGCCGCCTTCGATGGTGCCAGGGAGCTCGACCCGCGCAAGCTTACGGAAGGGTGAAAGAGCAGCTGCGATGGTTGCGGCTTCGCGGCGGCGCAGGTCCGTGCCAAGGGGAAAAATGACTGCCAATTCGTCGAGTACCAGGGCGGGATCCTCGACAAACATGGAATCGGGGAGAGCCGGTTCTGCGGGCAGAGAGATCACACGTGCGCCGAGTTTCGCGAGCATTTTTTCATAACTGTGATGTTGCTGCTGCGCGATCGCGATGTCGATTGGCTGGCGCGGGATAAAACTAAGTTCACAATCAGCAAGTGCTGGACTGACGGCGCGAGTAATGGCGGTAAGCATGGCCACAAAATTTAACAGAGGAGCGGGCCACGCGGAAAGGGATTGCGCGGGAAGAGGTGAATGAATAGACTCACCTGCGTTCGAACCAGGAGCGGAGCACATGACGGCGGGCAACAGAACGTTTTTGGCGCTGATCGGATTCGCGCTGCTATTGGCGGCCAGTGGAGTGGTTAACGCACAAGAGAAATTCGCCAAGGCAGCGGATGAAGTGTTCGCGGACTTGACCAAATCAGGTTCGCCAGGCTGTGCGCTGGCAGTGGCGCGAGGCGGAAAAATCATTTACGAAAAAGGCTACGGGCGGGCGAACATCGAAGATGACGTGGAGATTACGCCGCGAACGGTATTCGACATCGGTTCGACGTCAAAACAATTTACAGCAGCCAGCATCCTGCTGCTGGAGAAACAGGGAAAGCTCTCGGTTCAGGACGATATCCGCAAATACCTTCCGGAAATCCCAGACTACGGCCACAAGATTACGATTCTGCATTTGTTGAATCACACCAGCGGGCTGCGCGATTATCTGGCGTTGTTCGAGCTTGCCGGGATGAATATTGATAGCGTTACCACGGATCAAGACGCGCTGGCGATTCTTGCGCGGCAGAAGGGGCTGAACTTCGAGCCGGGGAGCGATTGGCTATACAGCAATTCCGGATTCTTTCTGCTGTCGGTAATCGTCAAGCGTGCCAGCGGGAAAACGCTGCGTGAATTTGCGACAGAAAATATTTTTGAGCCGCTGCAGATGAAACAGACCCTCTTTCGTGATGAGCACACCCTATTGGTGCCGAATCGAGCGCTGGCCTACGACCCGAAAGACGCGGGTGCTGGTTACACGCTGGATGTTTCGTATTTTGAGCAGACCGGCGACGGGGCGGTGCATACCTCCGTGGAAGACCTTTTGAAATGGGACGAGAATTTCTATTCCGGCAAAGTCGGCGGGAAAGATTTCCTGGATGAAATTCAGGAGCCGGGAAAATTGAACAACGGGAAAACGCTGGATTACGCGAAGGGCCTGTTCGGGGGGAAATATCGCGGACTGCGATTTGTGGACCACGGCGGCTCCTGGGGAGGTTACCGGGCACAACTGTTGCGTTTCCCGGAACGGCATTTTTCCGTGGTGTGTTTGTGCAACCTGGCGAATGCAAATCCTGAAAAACGCGCCCACGAAGTTGCGGATATATTTTTGGCTGAGGAAATGAAAGAGCCGAAGCCCGCCAGGGAAGCGGATTTCGAAAAGCGCGAAAAAAAGCCCACGGTCGTTCTGGCAGCTGAAAAATTAAGCGCTTACAGCGGACACTTTCGAAGCGAGGAACTGCTCGCGACCTACACGATCGGCATCAAAGACGGCAAACTGATGCTGCAAGACATTCAGGAAGGAAATGGATTTATGCATTCGCCGCGACATCTGACGCTGCGTGCGGCGGGACCAGAGACATTTGAAGGTGACGAGGAAGGTTTGGAGTTTGTGTTTCAGCGCGACGGTAGCGGAAACGTGTCGGGATTTACGCTGGACGCGGGCCGCACCAGAGGCCTGACTTTTCAACGGAAATAGCTCTCAACAGGCGTTGGATGAGGGAACGCAGTTCGCATTTTTCGCGGCAGAGTGGCGCAGCTGTGGCGCGAAATGGGAAATCCAATAGGTGGCAACGCCCGCGCCCAGCAACATTCCGGCAAGAATCAAGCCCACGATAATCACGGTTAGCCATCGCTTGGTCCGCGGAGAATCAGTCGCCGCTACTTCGGATGAGTTGGCAGACCTTCCCGGTGCTCCGGTTTGCGGTCCCGCAGACGGCGCTGCCACCAATGGGACGTCGGAAAATTCCGCGGTGCTGATGAAGCTGTAGCCCTTGCGCGGAATGGTTTCAATGTACAAAGGCTTGTCGGTCGATTCACCCAAAGCTTGGCGAAGCTTATTGACCGTGGTGTTTACATTGGCGTCGTAATTGACGTGAGTATCGGCTGGCCACAAGGCTTGTTTTAACTCGTCGCGCGTGACGACTTCTCCCTGCTTTTGCAGAAGCACGATAAGCACCTGGTAAACCTTACCTTGCAGGCGGAGCCGCGCGCCATTGCGAGAAACCTGCTGGCGTTGTTGATCAATACAAAAAGGACCAAAACGCACATAGCGCGCCTTGCTTGACGTTCCCTGGAGAAGACCTGGGTCCATGGGGAGATCCATTGTTGAGCTTAAATTCGCAGTCATACACACGCCCTTAAGGCAATAGACGCAGAAAATCGCAAAGCGTTTGGAAGAGTTACGAAATAATGCTCAGAAATGTTTCAACTTAATGGACCCGGGGTCTGCCTTGCGCCAGACGTTACGCAAGACTGTATGGTCTTTGAAAAACAGTAGGGAGAAACCCGCAGAATTCGGGCCGAAATGTAAATTTCTTGTAACGCGCCCGTTAGGTTCGCCGGCCTGATAAGCCGTTCACCCCACATCACTCGTTGTCGGCTGCACATAGAAGCTGAGACACGCGCGAGGCGAAATTGAGGGACAAATTGTCTTTGCTGGCCGTTCAGGTGCCCTTCGGATGGCAACCAATTCGAGCGCAATAGCGAAACTCAGGACTTACCGGCATTAACCAGACGGAGCGGAGTTGCGCGTTGCAGGCACGAACATCTGAAGGAGACAAGCATGCGCAGACTGATCTTTGTGGCACTGGCAGCAATACTTTGTATATTGCTGGGCAGTCCAGCCCGGGCGCAACGACTTGACGGATCACTTCGTGTGACCGTTACAGACAAGAGCCAGGCCAGCGTGGAAGATGCCAAAGTTTCCGTAACCAATAACGCCACGGGAGTAATCGGCCAGACCACCGCTTCGAGTTCGGGAACGTATGTTTTCCCCAACCTGCTGGTGGGTACATACAGCGTGAGCGTGGAGAAGGACGGATTCAAAAAAGCCGTCAATAAGAGCGTGATCGTCGAATCCAACCAGGTTGCGGAAGTGAAAATAGAAATGGAACTGGGCGAGGTTTCCTCGACGGTGGAAGTGGAAGCCGGGGCGGATTTGGTAAAGACGGATTCTTCAGAGCTGGGCGCGACTTTCAGCGGAAAAGTAGTTGCCGATCTGCCGGTGAATACGTTGGGTGGCGACGTAAAGGAGTTCGCGGTGTTTGTGCCCGGCACTACGACGCAGCAAGGAGGCGTGCAGGGAGCGGGAGGTTCGATCGGCGGAACGCGTCCGCGATTCAACGGATTTTCGATTGACGGTGTGGATGATAACCGGCTCGATGTGAATGGTCCGATTCAGCCAGTGATTCAAGAATCGGTAGCAGAATTTACTCTGCTGACAAATCAATTCAGCGCCGAGTACGGGCACTCCGCCGGCGGAATCTTCAACATCATTACCAAGTCAGGCACCAACAATTGGCATGGCGCGGGTTGGGAATTCAATCGCAACCGCAACTATAACGCAGCGGACAATCAACAAAAGCAGCGCATCGCGGACGGCACGGCAACAGGGCTTGACCGCTTTGACTACAATCGCTTCGGTGGCGCCATCGGCGGACCGATTAAGAAAGACCGCCTGTTTATTTACGGAGCGTATGAGTTTCAAAACGAGGGCCTGGCTTCAGCTGGCGCTTCCGTAACCATGCCGACCGCGGCCGGACTTGCGCAATTGCAAGCATTGAACCCGAACGCAGCGGTCAGCGCGATACTTGCGCAATTTCCTCTGGCTCCGGCGTCAAACGGAGCCGCTCATTGCAATACGGGAACCAGCGATCCAGTGGCAAGTCTGGCTTGCGTAAATGGCCAAGCTATCGACATCGGAAATTTTCAATCCACCGCGCCGGCGTATTCCAATCAGCATGATTTCACCATTAACCTGGATGCTAACCTCGGCAAACACCAGCTTCGCGGGCGTTACCTTTATGATCGTTTGCGCCTTCCGCAGGTCAATCCGGTCCAGCCACAACCGCAGTTTACCGGCACGCAAGCAACCGACGTTCGCAAGGCCATTTTTACAGACGCTTGGAGCATCGGTCCAAGGTTGATCAATGATTTCCGTGCGTCTTTTTCTCGCCTGGCCGGGCCAAACAACCTTACACCCACCGCATTCGCAAATTTTCCCAACGTGGAGATCGATGAATTCGGCAGCAATGTCGGTCCCTACAGTCTTGCTCCGCAGACCTACACGCAGAACATCTACCAACTTTCCGATGCGGTTACTTACGTGCGCGGCAAGCACTCCTTTAAGTTTGGCGTGGAAGGCCGCGATTACATCGCGCCAACCGACGTATTACAGCGTGCGCGGGGTGAATGGGACTACGCCAGCCTAAACGCCTTCATCAATGACCAGGTTCCCAACGGCGCGAACGGCGCGTTGCGCGGGGCAGGCAGCGGCTTCGTTGCCGACAATTACAACTCAATTTACTGGTTCGCTCAGGACGACTGGAAAGTGACGCCACGCCTGACGCTCAACCTTGGGTTGCGCTACGAATACAACGGTGTTCCGCGTGACGAAGGGTTGCAGGCATTAAATGCCATTTCCAATGATCCGGCGCTCGGCCTGATTTTCCGTAAGCCCCGTCCAGACAAGAATAATTTTGGCCCACACCTGGGTTTCGCGTGGGATCCGACGGGAAGCGGCAAGTGGGCGATTCGTGGCGGTGGACAAATCGCTTACGACGTCGTGCCAAACAACTTCGCCACCAACAGCCCGCCACCACAATTGCAAACCGAACAAAGCCCCAAAGTTTCTTGCGGATCGCCGACGCCTCCTGCATGGTGCGCAACCGGTCAAGGCTTTTTGCTCAACGGCGGTTTGCTGCAGGAAAACGTTCCACCAACTACACAAGCAGAAGCGCGCGCGGCAACGGCCAACCTGATCCCCGACCACATATCTCCCAAGGTCATGACCTGGTCATTAGGAGTGCAACATGAACTGTTCCGCAACTCGAGTCTCGAGGTTCGCTACGTCGGCACACGCGGGATAAGCCTGCCGGTGCAGATGCGACTGAATTCGGCATCGGCATTCGACCGCAACGTTCCGGGCGGAGGAATTGCTCCGCTGCCAACCTATCTGAGCCCGAGCGAAGTTCCGGCAACGGTTACATCACCGGCGAGCAGACTGCTGGATTTCGATAATTTCAATCCACAGCCGTTCTCAGTAGGCGGGTTTATCGGAAATCTGACGACCTTTCCTCCGGTTGGCCAGAACACCTACCACGGCGTTTCCGCGGACTTTCAGCATCGGTTCGCAAAGGGAGTGTACTTCCGGACGAACTACACTTTTTCCAAGAATGTCGACAACTCCACCAACGAACTGTTCAGCAGCTACGTAAATCCGCGCCGCGCGCAGGATGGCTATAACTTTCCGAACGAGCGCGGACGTTCTGCACTGGACATCAATCACAAATTCGCGATGGTCTGGGTCTATGACCTTCCCAATGTGCAAACGGAGCACAATTTCGTGAGACTCCTGGCGCACGGATGGCAGTGGAATGGCACGTACATCTGGGAGAGCGGCCAGCCGGTTACTCCTCTTTCTGGAACGGACGCAAACGACAACGGCGATCCCGCAGGTGACCGCACCATCCTAAATCCGTCCGGTGTCGGGCTTTCCGCCAGCGGCGTGAACGCGATCTGTAATGCCGGTCCGGGCGGAGCCACCAGCATCGTCGGCCGGGACGCGGTCACGGGCAACTGGTCGTGCGGCTCCGATCTCAGCAATGCGGCACTTGTTGATTCGCATATCGTGGGATATGTGGCACTGGATCCCACCGGCCGTTTTGTGCAAGCCGAAGTAGGCGCGCTGGCAAATGCCGGACGCAATACGGTGAACACTCCCGCGCTAAACATCTGGAACATGGGGCTGTTCAAATCCACCAAACTCACCGAGCGGTTTACCCTGCAATTCCGCGCGGAAACGTATGACACATTCAACCACCGTAACTTTACGATTGGGCTGCCTTCGAACAACGGCGCTCTCGACTCGACCACCAATACCAACCCGTTGAACGCCGGATACATCTTCGTGACCTCCGGCAGTTCCTTCTTGAACAGCAAAATCTTCAACGGCGGCAGCCGGACTATGCAACTCGGTCTGCGGCTGCAGTTTTGATTTGAACGTAGTCAAGACCGGAGCGAGGGGATCTCTTGGATTCCCTCGCTTTCTTTTTGTACGTGCAACGTCTAATAGCAGCAAAGCGAATCCCACCGGAGATATAAAGATGAGATCGATGGCTGACTTTGTTTTGGCCGCTTGTCTATCGGCGTCTGTTCCAACCGTGGGCACTGGCGCAGAGTCTGCCCAGCAGTCCTCGCAGGCCGATAACGACTCCGTGCAGGCCGCAGCTGCGTACGACGCAAAGGACTGGGCGAAGTCCGTGCAGCTTTATGAACCGATGGTCAAGGCACATCCGGAGATACCGCGCTTGTGGTTTCGGCTGGCGACTTCACTGCAGGAGTTGGGACGACTCGACCAGGCTTTGCAGACCCTGGAGCAGGGATTGAAAGCCGGCGTGCCGCCGGTGTTTGCGGAGTTCTCCATCGCCACGATTTATGCGCAGAAGGGCGACAAAGAAAAGACATTCGAACATCTGCAGAAAGCACTGGACGCTGGTTACAACAAGTTGGAACAGTTCGATAGCGATGCGCATCTGGCTTCACTGCGCGGCGACCCGCGGCTGGCAAAAATGCGCCAGGCAGTCGAACACAACCTGAAACCTTGCGCCAGTACTCCAGAAAACCGGCAATTCGATTTTTGGCTGGGTGAATGGAACGTGGAGACCACGCAAGGCGGCGTTCCCGCGGGCCAGAGCAAAATTGAATTGATCCTGGGAGATTGCGTGATTCAGGAAAACTGGCAGAGCGACGGAAATCCTTATTCCGGGAAAAGCTACAACATCTACGACACAGCTCTGAAACGCTGGGAACAATTCTGGGTGGACAACAGCGCCGGCAACATATTTTTCTACGGCGGATTGAAAGATGGGGTCATGGACTACTGGACCGACGAGATTCCGCAGCCCGGCGGGCCGTCGCTGAAGCGGCACCTGCAATTCATCAAGGTGGGCCCGGATAAAGTGCGGCAATACAGCCAGGGTTCCAGCGACGGCGGGAAAACCTGGAAGCCCGAGTATGACTTCACTTACATCAGGAAAAAATAGCAGCCGCGCGGCCTGATCGCTACTTTGCAGCAGAAGACGGCAACACCATCACCTCCACGCTGGATGGATACTGCTTCGAACGATAAATACTCTGCGTGGCTTTCTGGTAGTCCACATCCTTGGCTTGGAATATATTCGGCACGAATTTTTGCGGGTTGCGGTCGTATAGCGGGAACCAGGTGCTCTGCACCTGCACCATGATGCGATGGCCTTTCTTGAAAACGTGATTGGTCGAGTGCAAATCAACGGTGAATAGCGTGACTTGGTTTGGCGTGATGGCTTCCGGCTTTTCGTAGGAGTTGCGGTAGCGGCCGCGGAAAATTTCGTCGGCGATCATTAGTTCAAAGCCGGAAAGCTTCCAGTCCTCTTCCACTTTTTCCGGATAAACATCGATCAGCTTGACGATCCAGTCGGCGTCGCTGCCGGTGGTTGCCGCAAAAAGTTTTGCGACCACGCTTCCTGCGACGGTTACGTCATCCTGCAAAATGCCGGTTTGCCAGGTCAGGACGTCGGGGCGGCCATCGACGAAGCGTTGATCTTGGACCAGCCACGTATACCAGCCGCCGGGATGATCCTGCGGGTAGGTCATATCCACGGGGCGATGGCGATAGGGGACGGGATGCGCTGGATCGCTCAGGTAACTATCAGCGGCGTTTTTTGCATCGCCGGCGGCTTCCGTTTGCGGCGCATCGAAGGAAAGTTTTCCGTCGGCTTGAAAGTAGAGATGCTTGGTTTGCGCTTCCTTCGGCGGCCAGGCGTCGTAAGAAGTCCAGGTATCGCTGCCGGTCTGAAAAGTCGTCGCTTCCTTCACCGGCAGTGTGCCTTTGTCGTGCAGCCAGTAGGCAAACCACGGCGCTTCGATTTTCTGGCGGAAATAGACGCCGGTGTCGCTGTGAAATGGGATGTCGCCCAGCGATTTGCCGGGACCGTGCGCCCACCCGCCGTGGTTCCACGGGCCGACCACCAGGAAGTTGTAGTTTTTCTTGTCGGACTTTTCCAGGCGCGCGTAAGTCATCATGGGGCCGAAGAAATCTTCCTGGTCCCACCAGCCAGCAACGTTGAGGTTGGGTACAGTGGGCTCGTGCAGCGTGTAGGCCACCGCGTGGCGCTTCCAGAAATCGTCATAGCTGCTGTGCTGTACGAACTTGTTCCACGTGGGAATTTTTCCGCGGAAATACTTTTCGTTGGCGTTGGAAAGTGCGCCCATTCCCAGATACCACTCGAACATGTCGAAGCGGTCGAACGGGAAACTGAAATTTTCGCTGGAACTTTCCAGCAGCGCGGTGTACTCGAAACCGTAGGTCAAACGAAAAGCTCCGTTGTGAAAAAAATCGTCGCCCAGCCAGGTATCGCCCATGCAGGCTTGCTCGGAAACCGCTTTCAGCGCCGGATGCGGATTGACCATGCCCATGGTAACGAGATAGCCGGGATAGGAAATTCCGTTCATGCCCACGCGGCCGTTGTTGTTCGCGACGTTTTTCACCAGCCAGTCGATGGTGTCGTAGGTGTCGGTGCTTTCGTCCACGCCCTTCGCATCTCCAGGATCGGGAGCGGTGTGTAGCATTTCAAACTTTCCTTCGGAGCCGTAGCGTCCGCGAATATCTTGAAACACAAAAATGTAGCCGTCGGCAAACATGTCCGAGTAGCGGAAGAGGTTGTTGCTCATCCCCTTGTCAGGAGCGGAAATTCCATAAGGCGTGCGGTCCAGCAACATCGGCAGCGGCTCTTTGGCGTCTTTCGGAGTGTAAATTTCGGTGTGCAGCTTCACGCCATCGCGGACCGGGATCATCACCTCGCGCTTGTCGAACATTTTGGCAAGGTCTGGGCGTTTGTCCTGCTGGGCGGATAGCAGCGGGGCGAACACGCTTATTAGGGCCGCCAACAGCATGCAATGAAAGGTGCGGTGCGCGTGATTATTAGCGGAGGCCATGAAAACTCCTCAATCGGTGGCGGAAGCTTATTCGTAAAAGGCGGGCAAAGAATAGCACGGAGACCGCGATCGCGCGCTACCTGGAGGACCGGTTTCCGATTTGCGCGCCATACCTTCAGACGTTGAAATTTGTCAATAAACACCGGCTTATCAGAAATGAACCTAATGGACACATAGTTTTGGCGATTGGGGTATCTCCGCGTTTTGCCCGTTGTACGATTTCATGAAGGATAATGGCGACTTAAATTTGGAGGGCTCGTGAAAAACCCAGCGGTCGTCGTCCTGGTCCTGCTTGCGCTGGGGGTAGCCTTATTTTTGGCGACACAACGCAAGGAAGCTTCCGACGCAAAATTTAGAAGCACGGACGAGTTTATTCAGTTCATGGCAACTGAGGCCGTGAAGGACGCTGGCGGAAAAGAACGAATAGATCTGGATTACGGTGTTAACTCTATTAAGGAGGTTGAAGAAATCCTGGGTCGCTTGCATGAGCAGTATGCGAAGGACCCTTCCTCCATTAGTGCAAAAGGGCTTGGGTCAGCTTATGGTGCCTACATTGGTGAAGTAATTCGCAGGAGCGATGCTACCGCTCAGTGGGAACAGGATGACCATGTCGGCGGCGAGAAATCATACCCCATTATTTGGGGGCCAGGGGCAGGTCACTCATATCCAATGGCATGGTGTTACCAGCGTATCGTAAACGGCCCAGAAGACAACGTCTGGGTTAAATACCAAGTCTTGAAGCAAGGAAACATGAAGAACCTATCACGCAAAACGAAATGAGTGCCATGCGGTAGCCCGCCCACCTATGCGGTGGTCGAAATATAAGGCGTATTAGAAACTGTGCCGTACAAAATGCGGCTTAACTGGCAGGAACGCTCTACCTTTGATAAACTATGTGAGCAACGCCACACCTGAGAATTCCTGACCCAGGCGAGCCTGGATCGCGCTGATTAATGGGAGTTTTGTAAGGGCTGCTGGTTGTTCCAGCAGCTATTTTTGTCTTTAGCGGTTGGCCGCCATGCGGCCACACTTAAGAGACGACATCGAAAGCAGAAATTATGAGTCACAAAGTACGCAATATCGCCATTATCGCCCATGTGGACCACGGCAAAACCACGCTGGTGGACGCCATGCTCCGGCAGAGCGGCATTTTTCGCGCCAATGAAGCCCTTGTCGAACGGGTCATGGATTCGAACGACCTGGAACGCGAACGCGGCATCACCATTTTGGCTAAAAATACCGCGCTCTTTTTTCACGACACCAAGATCAACATTGTGGACACTCCCGGCCACAGCGACTTTGGCGGCGAAGTGGAGCGCGCGCTGCGCATGGTGGATGGCGTGGTCCTGCTCGTAGACGCCAGCGAAGGCCCACTGCCGCAAACGCGCTACGTGCTGCAGAAAGCGCTGGCCGCGAAGCTGCCTCCCGTCGTCGTTCTGAATAAAATCGATCGCACCGACGCCCGCCCCAATGAAGTCCTGGACGAAATCTATGATCTCTTTATCGACTTGGACGCCACCGAAGATCAACTCGATTTTCCGGTGATCTACACCAATGCGCGTGACGGCGTTGCGCATCGCAAGCAAGGTGACGATTCGAAGGATTTGCTGCCGCTGTTCGAAGCCATTGTGGAGCGCATTCCTGCTCCTGCGGGTGATCCGGCAGCGATTCTTCAACTGCAAGTCATGAATCTGGATTACAGCGAATTTCTGGGCCGCATCGCCATTGCGCGTGTGTTTAATGGCACACTGCTGCGCGGAACGGAAGTTGGCATCAGCAAGCTGGACGGCAAGATTCAGGCCACAAAGATCACCAAGCTGTTTACGTTCCGCGGGCTGGAACGCGACGAAGCCGAGCAAGTGCAAGCAGGTGACATTGTCGCGCTGGCAGGCGTCGAAGGAATCCAGATCGGCGAAAGCATTACCGACCTCGCGAATCCTGTGCCGCTCGAGCCGTTGATTATTGACGAGCCGACACTGGCCATGATTTTCACTGTGAATTCGAGCCCGCTGTCCGGACGCGAAGGCAATTATCTGACGTCACGCGACTTGCGCGATCGCCTGGCCAAGGAACTTCTCACCAACGTGTCCATCCGTGTTGAGGATACTGACACACCAGAGTCTTTTCGTGTGCTCGGCCGCGGCGAATTGCAACTCGCCATCTTGATCGAGACCATGCGTCGCGAAGGTTTCGAATTGATGGTAGGCAAACCGGAAATCGTGGTGCGTACCGAAAACGGCAGAAAGCTCGAACCACAAGAGCGCCTGGTCATCGACGTAGCCGATAATTTTATCGGGATCATTATGGAAACGCTGGGCAGCCGGCGCGGCGAAATGGTCAAGATGAGCAATCACGGCTCCGGCCGCGTGCGCATGGATTTCCGCATCCCGTCGCGCGGGCTAATCGGTCTGCGCAGCCAGTTGCTGACCGACACGCGCGGCACCGCGCTGATTCACTCCATCTTTGACGATTGGATCGAATACGGCGGCGAAATGGCGCTGCGTCCGACCGGCGCGTTGGTTGCCGATCGCGCCGGAGTTTCTACCGCGTATGCGCTTTGGAACATTCAAGAGCGCGGCGAACTTTTCGTGGGACCGACCATCGACGTCTACGAAGGTATGATCGTCGGAGAAAATTCCCGCGAGCAGGACATGGAAGTAAACGTCACGCGCGAGAAAAAACTCACCAACATGCGCTCCTCCAGCGCGGATGAAGCCATCCGCCTGATTCCGCATCGCGAACTCAGTCTGGAACAAGCCATCGAATTCATCGCTGACGACGAATACGTGGAAATTACGCCCAAATCCATCCGGCTGCGCAAGAAAGTCTTGCAGTATAACAAGCGCCCGCGCCGCTGGCAGGAGATTCGCGCCAGCCAGGAAGCCGCCAGCTAGCCCGTTTGGCTGTTTCGCGCTCCATACATTACTATTAAAGGCAGGGCTCAGGGTTCCAGTCGCGAGTATTTAAAAGTCCCGGTCAATTCCGCCAAAACGGGATACAGTGACGCGCATTCATGCGCGCAACAAGTTACGTACGACTGTGTTTGAACTTTACAGCATTTCAGACGGGAGTAAACTGCTCTGGCCACGATGACTACTTCAATAGAAACGAAGACGGAAACGGAAGCGACGCAGGTTAGGAACGGCTACGAATCTCCTTGCGCTATTGTGGCGACGGCGACGGCGGTGCCGGAGCATACTATCTCGCGTGAAGACGTGAAGCTGTATCTGGGCCGGGTGTTCGACATTCCCGAGCGGCGTCTCGAAGCCATGATGTCCATCGTGGATAATGCGCAAGTACACAGCCGCCAGATGATTTTTCCGCTCGACTATACGATTCAATCCCGCTCGCTGGAAAAAACCAATCAGGAGTACATGCAGCACGCGATCGAACTGGGGCGGCGAGCTGCCGAAGAATGCCTGCAGCGCGCCGGAATGACCGCGCGGGATATCGACATGATCGTCACGGTATCCTGCACCGGGTTCATGATTCCTTCGCTTGATGCCCACCTTATTAATTTGATGGGATTCCGCTCCGACGTGCGCCGCATGCCTTTTACGGAACTTGGTTGCGCGGCTGGCGCCATGGCTCTCGGTCGCGCTTCGGATTATTTGCAGTCGCGCGTCGATGGCAACGTCCTGATTATCGCTGTCGAATTGCCTTCGCTCACGTTCCAACGCAAGGACATTTCCCAGGCCAACCTGATCTCATCGATTTTGTTTGGCGACGGCGCGGCGGCGGTAATCGTCAGCGGAAAGAAAAGCGCGCCGGGACCTCGCATTCTCGTTTCTGAAACGTACACCTTTCCGGATTCGCTTGGCGCCATGGGTTTCGATCTGAAAGACTCCGGCTTTCACATTTTGCTTTCCAAAGACGTTCCTGAAATGATCGGGGGAAAAATCGAAGGCCTGGTGGATGGTTTTCTTTCCCGGCATGGCGTGACTCGTGACCAGATTCGCGGCTGGATTCTACATCCCGGTGGTTCGCGCCTGCTGGGCAACGTGGAAAAAGCGCTGGGCCTTAGCAAATGTGACACTCAGCCGTCCTGGGACATTCTCGGCAACGTGGGAAATCTTTCCAGCGCTACGGTTCTTTTTATTTTGCAGGAGTGGATGGAAAAGCGGCCGCTTAAAAAAGGCGATATCGCGATGGCTGCGGCCTTCGGACCAGGCTTCAGCGCGGAATTTCTCCTTCTGCAGTGGAATTGACCATGCCGTTAAGCGTTGTCCTGTTTCTCGTTTTGCTCGTCGCCGTCGCCGCGATGCGCATCGGCGAACTGCGCATTTCCAAAAAGCATCAGCGGGAGATCACCGCGCGCGGCGGTGCGAAGGCAAAAGATCCGGTTTTCCCGTGCATGGCGATGTTTCACACCCTGGTCCTGATTGGTGCGGCCGCCGAAGTTGTCTTCCTGCATCGCCCATTCATTCCCGCGCTCGCCTATGCGATGCTCGCGGTTTTTATTTTCGCGAATATCGTGCGCTGGTGGGTCATTCACACGCTTGGCGAACACTGGAACGTGCAAGTGATGGACTCCACAAAGCTCGGCGTCATCACCAGCGGCCCGTTCCGCTATGTCCGCCACCCAAACTACGCCGCGGTTTTCGTCGAGATGATTGCGCTGCCGCTCATCCACACTGCCTGGATCACTGCGCTGGCCGGCGCCGTCGTCCACATCGTTGTGCTCATCTTCCGTCTCTCCGCAGAAGAACGCGTGCTCTTCGCCGATCCCGACTACGCCGCCGCCATGTCCTCCAAACCGCGTTTCCTCCCGGGCCTGTTTTGACTCTTCAGTAGCACAGCCACTCCTGTTCACCCCGAGGCGCCAAGGGGCTGCGCTGATGCCCTCCTCAAGATCCAAGCACACAAGCAGGATTGCTGGTGCTGCTGCTGCCCTATAATGCATGCGGCGCTCGTCAGCATGGCGGGGCGCAAGGCGGCGACTCATGTTCAATAATGATCTTTTAAAAGACCGGGGGATTTTTCTGAGTGGCGGTGGCAGCGGCCTTGGCCGCTCCATGGCGCTGCATTTCGCCACCCTCGGCGCAAAAATGTTCATCATCGGCCGCCGCGAGGATCCGCTCAAAGAAACCTGCGACGCGATTCGCGAAGCGGGTGGTCAGGCAGCCTACAGCACCTGCGACGTGCGCGACTTCGCCGCAGTCGAAGCCGCCGCCGACAAAGCGGACGCCGAATTCGGCCGCATCGACACCGTCATAAACAACGCCGCCGGAAATTTCATGGCGCGCACAGAAAAACTTTCACCCAATGCCTTCGACACGGTCGTCAGTATCGTTCTCAACGGCTCATTTCACTGCACGCAAGCGTTCGCCAGAAAATGGATAGCACAACAAAAACCCGGCAATGTCCTGAGCATCACCACCACTTACGCTGCCGCAAATTGCGGCTCGGGTTTCGTCGTTCCGTCGTCGTGCGCGAAAGCAGGCGTGCTGGCGATGACTACGTCCCTCGCCGTCGAATGGGCCAAATACAACATCAGACTCAACGCAATTGCGCCCGGGCCGTTCCCGACAGAGGGCGCATGGTCACGCCTCATGCCTTCAAAGCAGTTCGAAGAACACTCGCGCAACTCAAATCCCATGAAGCGCTTCGGCCGCCACGAAGAACTAAGCAATCTCGCAGCATTCCTCATCAGCGATATGGCGCAATACATAAACGGCGAATGTGTAGTGATCGACGGCGGCCAGTGGCTGCAAGGCGCCGGCGAATTTAACGACCTGCTCATGCTCCCGGATTCGTATTGGGAGCAACTCGAATCCGCCCGCGGCAAGAAATAGCTGCGGTTTCGCGAATGAACGGGACTAATTCTGCGGTAGCGCACTGGCCCGCAGGAGCGCACGCAACTGCACTGAGCCAGCGAGCTTTCCGTTCACTTCCCAGCCGATCACCACTTCCCGCGGCTGCTCCTTCTTCACTTCCTCAGCGGTTAGGGATGGTGACTGAATGTCAAGCGAGACAGCGGTAAACCACTCTTCTGGCAGGGAAAAATTGCCCTCTCCGGCGATGACCTTCCAAGCTTCTGGCGCGGTCACCTTTACCTTGACTTCAACCGCCTTGCCCCAGGTGTGAGTAATTTTCAACGGAATAGAAAGCAATGTCCCGGCTTTGACGCCAATTTCGTCCTGCTTCGCGATCGGTAGGTCTCGCAGTCCATGAGCGCCGCGAAAGGCTTGATAGAAGCCCCATGGGCCACTCAGGCTGATCATTGCATCTGGCAGGTTAGCCTCTCCGGCAGCCGGTCCTGACACGCCCTTTCCCGAAGGCAGGAGCGCCGTAGAAGTCACCCCCTCGAACACGTCCGCAGTGCGTTTGCTCGGTATCATCGCCTTTCCGAGAATCAGGGTCATCGGCTCGGTCCACCACGAATGTTGCGGATCATCCATGAACTTCGTGATTTGCGCATCGCTCATGGCTGTCATCTGATGAATCTCTTCCGGAAACTGCGTCAAATGTGGCGTCGCCGCATCCATGGCCAGCCGCCAATAGGGTTTTTTCTGCGAAGGCGAAAGCTGCTTCACCGAATACGCCGGTCCGGTTCCCGCAAACTGTTTCTGATCGTCGGCATCACTGAAAAAATAAAGTTTTTTCGGCTGCCATGGCGTCAAATTTTGCAAATAAATTTCCAGCCGCTTCGAAGCGCCCGCCACTTGTGCGGGAAACGCCGCCGGATCGTTCGCCAAATCAAACGCTTCCGTAGCCAAAACGCCAGAAGCCTGATGGTCGCCGTGGTTCTCGCCGATAAAAATGCCCGGCAGCCATGAAATGACCACTTCTGGTCGCGTCAGCCGCACAATTCGAACCAGCGCTTCCAGATTCGCGCCGTGGCTCCAATTCGCGAGCGAATTCAGCACATTCTGCGAAGCCGTGTCCTTGCCGTCCAAGAACCACACGTTCGTGATTCCCAGCTTCGCGCAAGCCTGGCGCGCTTCCTGTTCACGAATATCCGCCAGCGCCGGACCATGCTCCCGGGTGTAGTCATTCCCGCCGCTACCGCCGCGCGTTGCATACACCACCGCCACGCGTTTGTGTTCATCGTAAATCGCCCGCGCCAGATACGGCGTCACACCGCCTTCATCATCCGGGTGCGCGACCACCAGCAAAATGTCCGCTTTAAACCGCTCGTCCGGCCCTTTCACAACGTGAGCCGCCGGCGCTGACGTCTGCGCCCCCGCCGAACTTCCCATCAGCGCAGCCAAGCCTGCCGCGAAAACCACCAGCCATCGCTTCATTCCACACCCTTTCGCTCGCTCAACAACTGTTCTAAGAAAGAAAAGATTGTACCCGCTCCGCCGCGCAATTCCCTAGGCGCAACGCCAACCAGTTCCCATCCCGCGCGTTTATACTTGCAATATGTTCCGCGTTTTCCTGACAACGTTTTTCGTTGCCACCCTATCGGCCGCTCCGCTCTTCGGCTGCCAACAGAGAGAGGACTCGCAGTCCTTGCCGCCCGGAGATTTGATCCCACGGGTCGTAGCTCTGCAAAACCCGCAGCAAAGCTACGCGCTCTACGTCCCGACAAAGTATTCGCGCGAACGGCGTTGGCCAGTCGTTTACGTTTTCGATCCTCTCGCTCGCGGCCCGCTGGCTCTCGCGCAGTTTCAGCACGCCGCGGAAATCCACGGCTACATCGTAGCCGTTTCAAATAATTCGCGGAACGGGGCGTGGCAGCCCGAATTCGAAGCAGCCGAAGCAATGCTGCGCGATACGCAGCAGCGCTTTACCGTGGACCTCAAACGGATTTATTTCGCTGGTTTCTCCGGCGGCGCACGCGTGGCCTCGCAGCTCGCTCAGCTCTGCAAATGCGCTGCGGGAGTGCTGTTAAGCGGCGCAGGGTTTTCTCACGGCTTATCACCTTCAGCAGAATCGAAGTTCCCGGTTTTCTCTGCCGTTGGTGATGCCGACTTCAACTACCGCGAACTGATTCCGCTACAGGACGCGCTTGAAAAAGCCGCGTTTCCTCACTGGCTGCGCATTTTCGATGGCCCGCACGAATGGGCGCCGCCAATTGTGATTTACGAAGCGCTTGCCTGGTTTCGAATTCAATCCGTCAAGTCGCAACGCGAGCCCCGCGATGACGTCTTTATCGCGGTGCAATTGTCCGCAGCCCAGGCTCGCGCCTCGGCTCTTGAAAAATCCGGACAACTGCTCGCGGCGTGGCGCGAAGATCGGCAAATCGCCACGACCTTCGATTCGCTAGTGGACACTGAAGCGCTTGGTGCGAAAGCTTCCCAGCTAGAAAAACAAAAGGCGCTCGGTGACGCTATCAAGCGCGAGCACGGCGATTTTGAAGAACAAGACCGCTTGAGTACTGCAGTTCTCGCCGCCACCACGCCACCTCAAGCACCCGATGCGTCCCCGTCGCAAAATCGCGCCGCCGCAGGCTTAGCGCGCGATCTGCGCCTCCGCGCCGAGCGCGAGAAAAAGCCTGAACGCGTCCTGGTCTTCAAACGTGCCCTCGCCGGCGTTTTCATCGGCTCGCTCGAATCCGGCCGCGACGCTCTCGATAAGAAAGATTTTCGCCGCGCAGAAAGCTACTTTGCCTGTGCGAGTGAGGCCAATCCCGAATCCGAGTGGTCCTTTCGCAATCTCGCCATCGCCCGCGCTTCTAGTGGTGATCGCAAGGGGTCGCTGGAAGCCCTTCGCTCCGCGCGCCAGCTAACAAAAGATCTGCCCGCCTTTTCCGACTGGCTCAAGCAGGAACCCGCGTTCAGTCAACTGCGCTCAGTCCCAGATTTCCTGGCTCTTGGCGGTCACGATTGAATTCGAAGGTTAACGCACTCAGAGTCTTCAAGGTCTTGCTTTCAGCCACGGAATTGACATGTCCCTCGGACAACGCCAACATAAAGAACCATGGCAACTAGCAAAAATATCGAAACGATTCCAGGTCGTCATACCCGCGGAAATCCGGGAACAACTGCGCTTTGCTGCCGGGGCAAACTCTGGTCATGGACGTCTTCGAAGGTGTTATTCGGATACGGGTACGTGGTTCACTTCGGTCTCTCCGAGGCCAAGCCCAGGGAATGTTTGGCAGGACATCTATCGCCACCGCATTGATCGATTTTGAGCGAGCGACTCGTTCCAGTCGCCTTGACCGCATTTTCCCCCGCCGATAAGCTATCAAGTTCTAACCAGTTGTACGGAGCCGCATGGAAACGATTCACATTACTTTGCCCGATGGCAGCGTCAAAGATGTGCCCAAGGGCACGACCGCTGCAGATATTGCGCGCGGAATTTCGCCTCGCCTTGCCGATGCTGCGTTTGTCGCCAAGGTTTATTCGAACAATGGTCCGCTCGCAGATTTTGGCGACCCGGTGGACGACGGTGGCTACCTGATCGATCTGCGCCGCCCGTTGGAACAAGATCTAAAACTAAAAATTCTCACCGACAAGGACGCCGATGCACTCTTTGTTTTCCGCCACTCCGCCGCGCACCTTCTTGCCGCTGCTGTGATGGAACTTTATCCCGACGTTAAACTTGGCATTGGCCCGCCGGTAGACACCGGGTTCTTCTACGAATTCATGCGTGAACAGCCGTTTACTCCCGACGACCTGGTAAAAATCGAAAAGAAAATGCACGAACTAGCCGCGCAGGATTTGCCCAACGAGCGCAAGTACTTGCCCAAGCCCGAAGCCCTCGAGTTTTACAAGAAATCCAACCAGATTTTTAAGTGCGAGCTGGTCGAAGAAAAAGTTACCGAGCCGATGGTTTCCTTCTACACCACTGGAAAATTTATAGATTTCTGCCGCGGCCCGCACATTCCGTCCACCAAACGAATTCAGGCGTTCAAATTGATGAGCGTCGCAGGTGCATACTGGAAGGGCCAGGAAGGCAATCCGCAGTTGCAGCGTATCTACGCCGCCGCTTTCTTTACCCAGAAGGAACTCGACGCGTATCTGCACCGTCTCGAAGAGGCCAAGCGCCGCGATCACCGCAAGCTCGGCCCGGAGCTCGATCTCTTCAGCATTCAAGAAGAAGCCGGGCCGGGACTGATTTTCTGGCATCCCAAGGGCGGCTTCATCCGCAACATCATCGAAAACTGGCTGCGGGATGAGCTTATCAAACGCGGCTACGATCTGGTCTATACGCCGCACATCATGCGGCTGGATCTCTGGAAAACTTCCGGTCACGCAGATTTCTATAGGGAAAATATGTTCGGCCCGGTCGAAGTGGAAAAAGCCGAATACCAGCTCAAGCCCATGAATTGTCCCGGCCACATCTTAATTTACAAATCGCGCCTGCGCAGCTACCGCGATTTGCCGGTGCGCCTTGCCGAACTCGGCACCGTTTATCGTTATGAGCGCAGCGGTGTTCTCCACGGCTTGCTGCGCGTCCGCGGTTTCACCCAGGATGACGCGCACATTTTCTGCATGTCCTCGCAGATCGAGGCCGAAGTCGAAGCCTGCATAGACTTCGCCTACGCCGTGATGAAAAATTTCGGCTTCGATCAATTCGAAGTCGAACTCTCTGACTGGGACCCCCAACACCCGGAAAATTATCCGGGGAAGCCGGAAGATTGGCAGCACGCTTCAGATGCACTCGCCAGGGTGCTGAATCGCATAAACGTTCCCTACAAGAAAATGGCAGGCGAAGGCGCGTTCTACGGCCCCAAGATCGACATCAAATTAATTGATGCCATCGGCCGCTCCTGGCAGCTCACCACCGTTCAGTTCGATTTCAACCTGCCGGCGCGCTTCGGCCTCGAATACGTGGGCGGCGACGGCGCCAAGCACCAGCCGCTGATGGTTCATCGCGCGCTGCTCGGCTCCGTCGAACGCTTCTTCGGCATCTTGATCGAACACTACGCCGGAGCATTTCCGCTGTGGCTCGCTCCCGTGCAAGTCGAAATTTGCCCGGTCAGCGAAAAAGTCATCGACTACGCCAGGCACGTCCACGAAACCGTGAAAAATCACAACATCCGCGTGCATCTCGACGACCGTAACGAAAAGCTGCCGGCAAAAATCCGCGACGCGCAGCTGCAGAAAATTCCTTACATGCTAGTCGTCGGCCCCAAAGAAGCCGAAGCCGGCACAGTCAGCGTCCGCCACCGCAGCAAAGGCGACCTCGGCCCCAAGCCCCTCGCCGACCTAGTCGAGTCCCTGCGCCAGGAATCCGATTCCCGCGCCATCGGATAAACCCAGCCAGGGCCGCGCCTTTTCTGGCATGCCTAGCTTTCAAAACGTGGCCAAAATAGCGCTACCATCAGTTTGTAGCTCTCCGTGATTCCGTGAAAGGTCGCTCATGCCTGACCACATTCGACGCCGCTCCTTTATCGGCTTCGCCGCAGGCGCGATACTCGCGCCAACGGCTCTTCTCGTTCAGAAGGGGCAAAAATCCGACGTGCCTCTCGTCGATCAGGTGCCTCCCGTGCTCGACCACATCCTGCTCGGCTGCAACGATTTGCAACGCGGCATCGATTTCGTCGAGCAACACACCGGCGTGCGGGCCGCTTTCGGTGGAGTTCATCCAGGCCGCGGCACGCAAAACGCCCTGCTTTCTCTGGGCATTCGCCGTTATCTCGAGATCATCGCACCAGATCCACAGCAGAACGCTTCTGCCGAACTTGCAAGCATGCTGAAAAAGCTTACCGAGCCGCGTCTGGTTGGCTGGGCCGCGCACCCCGGCGATATTCAAGTGCTCGCAGCCGACCTCGCCAAAGCCGGAATCGCTGCCGAAGGCCCAACTCCCGGCTCGCGCAAACGCCCCGACGGCAATGTGCTCCACTGGAAAACGTTAAATCTAAAAGACGACGCCAACGGCCTGCTTCCGTTCTTCATCGAATGGAGCGCCGACTCATCACATCCTTCGGCCGACGCGCCGTCCGGCTGCCAACTCCTTCGCTTCGAGCTGCTCACACCAGATCCAGCCGCCCTGGCCAAGACCAGCGCTAAGGTTATGCTCGCGGCCCCCATCGCAAAAGGCTCTTCCCCGCAACTCCACGCCGTCATTTCCGGCCCCAAAGGCCAATTGGACATCACGTCCTGACGCCATCCATTTCAAGTCACCGAGATAATCGATAAACCCGCCAAATTCCCAAAATGAAACGCTCTAGTCCCTGGCCGCACTATTCCTGTGCACCAACAACTCAGGGGCAAAACCGGCACGAACTAGCCGTGGGTTGAAGGCGTCAGGGGGCAGGCCAGAGTTGCGGTCACCAGATCTGGCTTGTGCCCCCGCTCGTTTTCTGCGGGGCCGGTCGCTCGAGCAGCTCCACGGTATGGAAAGCCGAGGATCAGGTTGAGCTCAATTCGAACGCCTGCCGGGCTCACCATTTTCCTGCTTGCCGCCCACTGTATCGCGCGTGCTATACTTTTAACCCGTCCTCTGTCGGCAATCCGCCGTCCGGGGCCGGCACATATTTAGGAAGTCGATTCGGGCTCCGGGGCTGGCTGTACGTGTCCTTTGGTGCTTTTCTCAGCTAGAGGGGGATTTATCGCAGAACGGAATTTCCGGCAAGTGAGCGACAGAGTCCGTGTCAACGATCGGATTCGCGCTCGCGAAATCCGGGTGATTGACGAAGAAGGCGGCCAGCTCGGGGTAATGCAGCCATTTGAAGCGCTTAAGATGGCTCGCGAACGTGGATTGGACCTGGTGGAGATTTCTCCCACCGCCGACCCGCCAGTTTGCAAGATCACCGACTACGGCAAGTTTCTCTATCAACAAAGTAAGAAGGCACACGAGCAGCGTAAAAGCAGCCGTGGCTCGGCGCTGAAAGAAGTAAAGTTCCGGCCAGCCACTGCGGAACACGATTTTCAGGTTCGCAAGAACCAGATAATCCGCTTCCTCGGCGAAGGCCACAAGGTTCGCGCCATGATTTTTCATCGCGGACGCGAAATGGCGCACCAGGAGGTCGGGCGCGCCAAGATGACTCGCCTGTTGGGCGAAATTGGCGATGCGGGCTCCATCGAAACCATGCCGCGCATGGAAGGTAATGTCTTGGTGGCGTTGCTGGCTCCGAAAAAAGGCGCCGGCGCAATAGCAGCACCAAGTCGGCCCAATTAAGCCCTAGAGACAAATCGGCCAAATTAAGCCGCACGGATGGGTTTCTTCGCCACAAAATAGGAACTATAGTTCCTGCCGACACTAAAAACAAAGACTTGCGGGCATACTAGCCCGTTGAATGGAAAAAAAACGAGGATTTACGGAATGCCACGCAATCGATCGAAACCGAAATTGAAACTGAAGACCCATCGCGGCGCCGCCAAGCGTTTTAAGATTACCGGCACCGGCAAGCTGCTTCGCATGCACTCCGGCAAGCGCCATCTACTGGGAACCAAAGCGCCTGGTCGTATGCGCAAGCTCAAGAAGCTGACCAAGGTCAACAAGGCAGACGTAGCGAAAACCATGCAGATGCTTCCCTACGGCTTGAAGTAGTCGAGAAATACTTTTTGAATTTCGTTGCACGAGCCGAGTCTTTTTGCGTAAGCAAATTGTTCGCGCTCTCGAAATGAAATGCAGGACGTACAAAAAACGCCCTGTACGCTGCTCTCGGTTTTTTGAGAGTGGCGCTTCGTGCCAGGCAGCGCTACACGGGTGCCTGCCGGCCGAAACTGCTGCGATTTATTTCGCGGCATAGCAACACACATCGGAAACAAACCCGTTGCGCGAAGCTGCCCTTTCGCAAAAGAAGCGCCGCGTCGCCGCAACCCGTTCTGTTTTCAGAAAAATCGAACCACCGAAGCATTTTTCGTTTGCGTAGTGGCCGGTCTTTCGCGTCCCGCGTTTTGGCGGGAATACCGGTTACCTGCACTTCGAACTGCCCGGTTAAAAGGAGCAAAACCCATGGCTCGCGTAAAACGCGGTACCAAGCGCCGGGCACGGCGCAAAAAGTACCTTAAGAGGACAAAGGGTTTTTTCCTCACTAAGAGCAAGCTATACCAGTCCGCGCAGGAAGCCGCGAACCGCGCAGATCGCTACGCGTTTCGCGATCGCCGCGTCAAGAAGCGTCAATATCGACGCTTGTGGATTCAGCGCATCGGCGCCGCCGCTCGCCTGAACGGCATCACTTACGGGCAACTAATTCACGGCCTGAAAGCTGCCGGAGTCGAACTGGACCGCAAGGTTCTTGCCGACATAGCGGTAAAAGACGCTCCGGGCTTCGTGCTGCTGGTCGAGAAAGCTAAAGCTTTCGCGCCGAAACCGGTGGCAAAAAAAGCCAAGTAATTTTGTAGCGGCTTTTTGGGGAACGCGGAACTCTCGAGACGGTCGGGCCACGCCGTCATTCCGAATTGCCGCATCGCAAGAATTTTTTCAAGGAGCGCGAACGTTTACGCTCCTTGCGATGTACTCTATCTTTCCATCATGCCGACCACTGACGGTTCGCAGGAAAAAACACTCGCCGCTCTCGGCGTCACGCAACCGGAGCAACTCGCCCCGCTGTTCGCCGAAATCCGCGCGCGCTTCGACGGTGAATCCAGCGTCGCTCGCGACGAAGCCACATTCAGACAATTTCGCGACGCCTGGCTCGGCCGTAAATCCGGCGTGCTTGCAGGCATCACCGATAATTGGTTGAAGCCTGCAACTGCGGAATTAAAACGCGCCGTCGGCGCCGGGTTAAACGAGCTGCGCGCGCATGTGGATACGCAAATCGAGGTGCGCCGGATGGCCATTGAATCCGGCGCGGAAGTGGCTGCTGGGGCGAAAGACCGCGTCGATCTTTCGCTGCCCGGCGTTGTTCGTCCTGTCGGATCGCGGCATTTGATTCGGCAGGTGTTTCAGGAAATCGAAGATATTTTCGTTTCGATCGGATTTTCCGTGGTGGAAGGTCCGGAAATCGAAACGCCTTACTACAATTTCGAGGCGCTGAACATTCCGGAATTTCATCCGGTGCGCGACGACATGGACACTTTTTATGTCGAAGCGCAAGACGCCACCGGGGCAAGAACCGCGCCGGGTTCGCTACTACTGCGCACACACACTTCGCCCGTTCAGATTCGCACTATGGAGAAACGGCAACCTCCCGTACGCGTGATTGTTCCTGGCAAGGTGTATCGCCGCGATAATCCCGACGCCACACATTCCTTTATGTTTCATCAGATTGAAGGATTGGCGGTCGATACGGACATTACGTTTTGCGATTTCACGGGGACCATCGAATATTTCGTCAAACAATATTTTGGAGCCGGCGTGAAAACGCGTTTTCGACCAAGCTATTTCCCTTTTACTGAACCGTCCGTCGAGTTCGATGTCTCGTGCATTTTTTGCGGCGGTAGCGGAAGCGGCGCCGGCGGCGCGACTTGTGGAAAATGCAAAGGCGCAGGTTGGATCGAACTTTTTGGGGCGGGCATGGTCGATCCGGCGGTGTACGGCTTTGTGAATTACGACGCAAAAAAAGTCAGCGGTTTTGCTTTCGGGATGGGCATGGACCGGCTCGCGATGCTGAAGTACGGCATTGATGATATTCAGGTGTTTTTCCAGAACGACGTGCGATTTTTGAAACAATTTCCGTGAGTCTGAAGCTGACGTCTGGGAAAGCAGATTCCTCGCAGGCTGGGATGACGATTGGTTTGTGAGTCAGGAATAATTTGCATGAGTCTTGCCGACGCCAAACAGCGCTTCTCAAACCGTGTAGCGGATTACGTTCGCTACCGTCCGGGGTATCCGGCGGCGTTGATCGATCTTCTGCGTGATGAGTGTGGACTTCGTTCTGATCATGTAATTGCAGACATTGGTTCGGGCACCGGAATTCTTGCGAAGCTTTTTCTGGAAAACGGCAATCGCGTTTTTGGAGTGGAACCGAACGACGGAATGCGCCGCGCCGGCGAGGAGTATCTTTCCGGATTCACGAAATTCTTCAGCGTCCATGGTTCTGCGGACAATACCACGCGGCCCGATGGCTGCGTTGATTTTGTGGTGACGGGTCAGGCGTTTCACTGGTTTGAGCCGGTTGCGGCGCGTGCGGAGTTCGCACGAATTCTCCGGCCAGGCGGACTGGTCGTGGTGATCTGGAATGAACGATTGTTGGATAGCACGCCGTTTTTACGCGGCTACGAGGCATTGCTGCGGAGTTTTGGCGAGGACTATGCCCAGGTTAGCGAGAGCTATCCGCGGCTAGCGCAGATTCAGGCGTTTTTCCCGCATGCCATCGCTCACAAAAGCTTCGGCAATTTTCAGGAGTTTGATTTCGCAGCCCTGGCAGGGCGAGTACGCAGCAGTTCATATATGCCGCAGGAAGGCGATGCAAATTTCGCGCCGATGATGGCAGCGCTGCGCGAGCTGTTCGACAGGACGCAGCAATCCGGGCGAGTGCGCATGGACTACACGACACAAGTTTACTTAGGCCCGCTTGATGCAAAGAGGAATTCAGCATGAAGGTGGTTTACAACTGGCTGAAGGATTTTGTGGATGTGCCTGCGACGGTGCAGGAACTTGCCGCCAGGCTGGCATTGCACGGCACCAACGTGGCCAGCGTGGAACCGCAACCGCTCGGTGGCGTCATCGACGCCGAAGTCACTTCGAATCGCCCGGACTGCCTGGGAGTTTATGGAATCGCGCGCGAGGTCAGCGCCATCTACAAATTGGATTTCAAGCGCGTTACGGCGAAAGTCGCCGAGTCCTCCGCTGCGAAAACCAGTGACGCCGTTTCGATAAAGATCGAGGCGCCGGAACTCTGCGGACGGTTCACAGCGCGCGTGATTCGCAACGTGAAAATTCAGCCATCGCCGGTGTGGCTGCGCGAACGGCTTGCGGCTGCCGGCGTGGCGTCCATCAACAACGTTGTGGATGCGACCAACTACGTGATGATGGAACTGGGTCACGCGCTGCACGCGTTCGATTACGATCTGCTGCGCAATCATGCCATCGTGGTGCGGCGTGCCAAGCCGCAGGAGAAAATTAAGACCCTCGATGGCATCGAACGCCAACTCGATTCTGCGATGTGCGTGATTTCTGATGGGGACGGCTCGCGCGCCGTGGGTATTGGCGGAATTATGGGCGGCGGCGAAACGGAAATTTCCTTTTCTACAAAAAATGTTCTGATCGAGTGTGCATGGTTTGAACCAGTGCCGATTCGCCGCGCGACGCGACTTTTGAAATTGCATACCGAAGCTTCGACGCGCTTCAGCCGAGGCGCCGATCCGGAACTGGCGGAACTAGCTTCGCGGCGTTGCGCGGAATTGATTTTGCAGCTGGCGGGCGGCGAACTGCTCTCGGGCGTGGCGGATGCATATCCCGGCAAGCGCGCAGCGAAAAAAATCACGCTCACGCGCGCGGAGATTCTGCGGGTGATGGGCGGGGATGTTCCCGATCGCGAGGTTGAATCCATTCTCGGCGCGCTGGGGTTTGCTCCGGTGCGGGTGGACCAGAATCGCGGACAGCTCGGCTCGATTCTTGCCGCGTGGGAGTGTACGCAGCCATCGTGGCGCGCGGACGTGGAACGCGAAATCGATTTGCTCGAAGAAGTCGCACGAATTTACGGACTGGACAAATTTCCGGCGCGGCTTCCCGCAGCGCGACAGGGGGCAGCGCGCCTTGCACAGTACGAAGCGGAATCTCGGCTGCGCGAACGTCTGATCGGCCTCGGCTACCGCGAGATAGTGACCATTCCTCATGTAGCGGAAGATCGTGACATTCTGTTCCGTCCGGATGGCGTCATTCCCGCGCGTCTTGCGAATCCGCTTTCCGAAGAAGCCAGCATTCTTCGATCTAACGGATCCGTTTCCATGGCTGCCGCGGTTGAGTGGAATCTCAATCACAGCCAGCGAAATGTCCGGCTCTTTGAAATCGGGCGGCACTATCGATTCGCGCCGCAGAGTGAAGTACCAGAAAAATCGTTGGTGCCCCTGGAAACCGTTTTCCTCACACTCGGCGCAACCGGTGAAGCGCGGCCGCAGGGTCTCTACGATTCCGCGCGAGCATTTTCTTTTGCCGACCTGAAAGGCGATCTGGAGGCCATCGGGGCGCTGAGCGGCGGCTTCAAGTGGAAAGATGGCGGAGCGGATTCGTTGCATCCGGCAAAGCGCGGCCGCGTGGTGCTGGGCGAAAATGAATTGGGCTCCGCGGGCCTACTCGCCAAGCGAATTGCCGACAAATTGAAATTTCGCCAAGACGTTTTCCTGGCTGAAATCGTGCTTGAGCCTTTCTATTGCAAATACTACGGAGTGAAAGATGCACGCCGCTACCAGCCGCTAGCGCGTTTTCCGGCAGTGGAACGCGATTTTTCGCTGCTGCTGGCCGAAGGCGCTACATTCGCACAAGTCGCCAAAGCAATTCGGGCACTGAATATTCCAGAAATCGATTCGATAGAAGCCGCCGATCTGTTTCGTGGCAAGAATGTTCCGGCCGGAAAATATTCGCTGATGATCCGAGTAACATTCCAGAGTCGCGAAGCCACCCTCACCGAAGGGAAAATCTCCGACTACTCGTCCAGAATCATTTCCGGGCTCGAATCTTCCGTTGGGGCGCAACTCCGCTCTTCTTGATCCTGGAAACTTCTGGCGGTGATTCCGTGGCTGGTGGTTTTTGTGCTTGCGATCTGGCCTCTAGGAAAACTTTCGAGGAAGCGCCGGGGCCAGGCCGGCTAGTTGGCCATCGGGCCACAATCGCGCTCACAGCATTTCGCTGGCTCATCTGCGCTACAATTAAAATATAGATATGAAACGGATTGGCAATTTCGCGTTTCTGGGCCTTGTTGCCGTGCCGCTGCTGCTTTCCGGGTGCGGGCGGACGCAGGCGGCCCATGCGGATTCCGCAGGTGTGGCGGAGGCCGCGAAGCAGGCCGAGCCCGCTCAGGATGCGAACGTCATTCAATTTGTGAAGAATCCGGAGGGTGCGCCGGCTTTTCAGTTGAACGATCTGGAGGGCAAGCCGCTCTCGCTGGCCGAAGCCAAGGGCAAAATAGTTTTGTTGAATTTCTGGGCGACGTGGTGCGGCCCCTGCCGCGCGGAAATAGCCGACCTGGTCGATCTGCAGAAACGCTACGCGGACAAACTGGAAATTATCGCCCTGGCAACGGATGAAGATGATGCCGACGAGGTTCGGCGCTTCGTGCTGAAGTCTGGAATCAACTATCGCGTGGCGATGATCTCCGACGAGGTTCGCCGCGACTATGGCGGGATTGCGGCTTTGCCTACTTCATTTGTGATCGACGCGCAGGGCCGGGTGGTGCAGAAGCACGTTGGCCTGAACGACCCCACGATTTATGAATTGGAAGTGAAAGCCATGTTGGGCGAGCCGGTGGATACGAAAGTCGAATACTTCGAGGATAACGGACAAATTTTCTTAAAGAATGCAGGGCGGGCCACGGAGCTTCCCGGTGTGGATTTCTCTAAACTTAATGCCAAACAGAAATCGGTTGCGTTGCACCGGATGAATGCGGAATCCTGTGATTGCGGTTGCAAGCTGACACTTGCGCAATGCCGGATTAATGATTCGGCGTGCCGCGTGAGCCTGGCGCTCGCCGCAAAAGTCGTCTCGCAGGTTGCGCATCCGCGCGAGGCAACTTCCGGTGCGGAGAAAATCCCAGCCAAGCCGGCTTCGTCTGATCAACAAAAATAAGTTGGCCGCATTGCAAAAGATCGAAGAGCTATTTCCACTTTTTGTGCTGCAGACGGCAGGCCCAAGACCCCCGCACCCACGGCGTTTTTGAGCGGAGTCGCGCTGGCCGCGGGTGCAGGCGGAAACCATGTTTGGAAAATTCGGCGGAGTGGCAGACATTTGCCTTGCCTCCAGTGACGTTTCGCAGCACGCTATCACGCGCGCAAAGCTGTGCCGCAGAAGGCGCACGCGAAGGGCGTTCTATTTTTCCTTGATTGCATGAATACGAAAACAATTTTCTTTCTGCTGCTAATTCTGAGCGCGACCGGATTTATCTCGCCGCCGATCGCGTTGTGCGGCGGACTTATATTTGGACTGGCATTTGTGCATCCGTTTGCCGGAGACAGCCGCGCACTGTCGCGATTTCTGCTGCAAGCATCGGTGGTGGCCCTGGGATTCGGAATGAATCTGCACGAAGTGCTGAAAGCCGGCCGCAGCGGGTTTCTATATACCGCCATCGGCATCAGCTTCGCACTGTTGATGGGAACGGTGATTGGGAAGCTGCTCGCAGTTCGTGGCACCATTTCTTATTTAATCTCGACTGGCACGGCAATTTGTGGCGGAAGCGCGATCGCCGCAGTTGGGCCGATATTGCAGGCGAGCGATGAAGAAATGGCGGTGTCGCTGGGTACGGTATTTATTTTAAATTCCATTGCGCTGTTCATTTTTCCTTCGATCGGTTCGGCGCTGCATCTTTCGCAATCGCAGTTCGGATTGTGGGCGGCGCTGGCGATTCATGATACGAGTTCTGTGGTGGGCGCGGCTTCACGTTATGGCAACGAAGCGCTGGTCGTCGCTACGACGGTGAAACTTGCGCGTGCGCTGTGGATTGTGCCGCTGGCGCTGGCCACGGCCGCGGTGAAACGCAGCAAATCGAAAATCCAGATTCCGTGGTTTATTTTTCTTTTTTGTCTGGCGGCAGTGATCAATACTTACGGCCCGCAGGAACCGCGCTTAGCGCAAATGTTTTTTCAGCTGGGACGACTTGGCCTGACGGTAACGCTTTTTTTGATTGGCACCGGGATATCGCGGGCGACGTTGCAGGAAGTCGGTTGGCGCCCGTTGGCGCAAGGCGTGCTTTTGTGGATATTGGTGGGCGTTACGTCGTTGTATTTCATACGGATTGGGTGGATCGCACTCTAGCCCTTTATTTTGAACGGTGCATTCGCTGGTGTTTGTGTGTTGCCTCGAGTTTTGCTTGCGACGGCCGGACTGGGAGAACTACACTCTGTGGATCCGCAGCGGTCTTAGGGATACTTTTCGCTGCTCAAGGAGTTTTTCGTATGAATCGCCGAATCGGAATCGTCCTCAGCATGCTGGTGATTGCAGGAAGTTTTACCTTATACGGAGCGCAGTCGCCCGGGCAGTTGGAACGCAAGGCCATCAAACTGCCGAATAAGTTTGTGAACGCTCCCTTCAGCGATGCCATCCAGTTCGGGGACACCCTGTACCTTGCCGGGCGCATCGGCATTGATGCAAAGACGGGAAAAGTGCCGGAAAAAATCGAGGATGAAATCAAACTGCTGCTGGATGGCGAAAAGGACGTCCTGGCGCAAGCCGGAATGACCATGGACGATCTTGCTTACGTGCAGGTTTTTTGCACAGATCTGTCGCTGTTTGAAAGGTTCAATCCGATCTACAAAACGTACTTCACAAAGGATTATCCGGCGCGCGCGTTTATCGGGGCCGGCTCGCTACTGGTCGGAGGACACTTCGAATTGCAGGCCGTTGCGGTGAGACACCAGTACCTGATGGGAGTGAAGGACGCCAAGCCCTGATCCGTACGACATGGTTAGGTTAGAGCTGAGGCTGCGCTATTGCCGCCTGAATACGTAGCGCTTCACGTCCGGCCAGAATTCGCTCCAGGCATTGCTTGCGACTTCTGAAAGAACTCCGTAGCCGGTGCGCGTCAGCGCTGCACTGGTGGTTGCGTCACTGCTGACTCGCCAGGTGTTGGAAAGAAAATTGTTTCCAGGGATGGCGATGTAGCGAGCGTAGGCGGGCATGAGCTTGCCGCGGCGATCGCGCGCGGTGAACGAAAGCACAAATACGTGTGCGATCCGGCGCTTGATCGGCAAGTTTTGATCGCGCACGTAGCGGGGGTCTTCTCCCCAGATGGCGCCAAGTCCGGCTTCAATCGCATGACTGGAAGCCACACCCGTGAAACGCATTCCGTAGCGCTTGGCAAATCCGTCCCAGTGCGGGCCGTATTCCTCTGGATGGTCGCGGGCAGTTCCGATTCCCGCAGTTAGCGTCCCAAGAAGAAAACTCTGCGGGCCAAATGTCTGGCGTGCGGCCCACTGGACACGTTCCTTCCCTGAAATCATTCGATAGGGCGCCTGCGCGGAGATGACTTTGAGGTTTTGTTTCACTGGGCCCTGAGCAGGTTCCGGAGCGTTCGGCTTTTCTGGCTCCTGCGCCAGGCTCAACGAGCAACCGGAAATCACTAACACGAATAATACGATTGGGCGCAAAGCAGTACGCGCAGAGTGAAAACGCATGGGTAAATGTTCCACTTTCCGGTGCAGGCTTTTGCGGATAGACAGCAAACAGCATTGTGACTGAACAAGTACGTGCCGTCTGTAGAGAAAAACAGGTACGAGCATCCGCACTGACTGCGGGAGCAAAAAAAATCGCAAGGAAACCGAGAAAGCCCCGTGGTGAAGGCCAAAACTTCTCTCAGCCGCGCCGAGAAACGCCCATATATTGCCATCTATTTTGTAGGTGTTATTACGCCATTTGCCCATATATTGCCCATTTGGAACGGGTACAATCGCGTAGAAATCCTGTAAGCAACTGAAATTACTAGACTTAGTATGTTAACAAAATTTAGCAACCTTTGGAGGCAATCTTGCACCCAATCGACTCGATCTTAGGGGACGAGATGTTACGAATCACCACCGAAAAAAAACGCAGCAAAACCGTCCTTAGTGTAGAGGGGCGCCTGGCCGGGGCCTTGGTCTCGACGCTCGAGCAGTGCTGGAAAGAGCTGAAAGCGGCGGCCCCACACGAGAAATTCTACGTGAATCTCTGCGGAGTCAGCTTTATCGACGCTGCGGGGAAAATGGTTTTGAAGGAGATGCACCGGCAGGGAGGGCAACTTGTGGCGGAGGGATGCCTCAATCAAGCCATCGTAAAGGAGATTATTGGGCGCCAGAAGGCGGAAGGGCGAAGCGACGAGGGGAAGGACAACAAGAAAGCGCCGATCATTTTCTACGTGATGTTGCTGGGCTTGCTGCTGGGAGCGAGCGGCGTAAAGGCGCAAGACAAGAACGCTGTCCGCGCGCCGGCGCAAGCTTCGGACGACGGGCTGAAACTGACGCTGGACAAAGCGGTAAGCCTGGCGCTGAAACAAAACACGACCGCACAAATCGCGGTGCTGCAGGCGGCCGAGGCAGTTC
>Ga0209488_10000195_pt1 | contig 47420 bp, 38 predicted proteins | sample Rivendell_Oct201_8_FD_188349 | JGI IMG/M metagenome (GOLD analysis project Ga0209488, IMG submission 188349) | Vadose zone soil microbial communities from the Eel River Critical Zone Observatory, Northern California, USA -... | ecosystem: Environmental > Terrestrial > Soil > Vadose zone >...
CGCACCATCGCCGTACGCGTCCTCATGTCCACGTGCGGGTGGATGAAGATGATCTGCCCCTCGATCAGGTCGCCGGGCCGCGAAGCGATGCCGGCAGTCGCCGTCTGTCCGATCGCGATGAACGGCAGGTCCTGCTCGAACACCTGTGCGTTCAGCCACAGCGTCGAGTGGTCCACGATCCGCAGCACGCGATCGCCCATCTTCACCGCCGCGCCTTCGACGATCGGCTTCTCGGTCACGTGGCCGGTGACCGGACTCGTGAACGTCACGGCGTCTGGCGCCTGGTCGAGCTTCGCCAACGCGTCGATCTGCGCCCGCTCGAGGCCGAACAGCTCGAGCTTGCGTGCGGCGGCAAGGCGCAAGGTCCCGGCGACCTGGCGCGCCGTCGGGTCGGCGTCGCCCGGCAGCGCGCTCTGCGCCCGCCCAGCGCTGAGCAGCTCCTCGACCGCGACCTGCAGCTCCGGGCTGTAGAGGTCGAACAGTGGATCGCCGGCGGCGACGTTCTGGCCCTCGGTGCTGACGTGGAGACGCCGCACCCATCCCGACACGCGCAGGTTCACGTCGTGGATGTTCGGCTGCGCCTCGTCGAGGTAGCCGACCAGGCGGACTATCCGGCTGAGCGGTCCTTCGGTGACCGTGGCCACGCGCACGCCCATGTTCTGGACCACGGCGGGGTCGATGATCACCTCGCTGCCCGCGGCGGGGGCCTCGTCCTCGTACACCGGGATCAGGTCCATCCCCATCGGGCTCTTGCCCGGCTTGTCGGCGATGTACGGCGGGCTCAGCATCGGATCCCACCAGTACTTCACCTTCCTTTGCTTGCCCGTGCCCTGCGCGCCCGCCGCGTGCTCGGGTCCGTGCGCTGCTCCGGTGTCGGGTGCGGGCACCTTCAGCGGCGTCAGCTGCATGTGGCAGATCGGGCACGGGCCCGGCTGCTCCCGGATCACCTGCGGGTCCATGCTGCACGTCCACAGCACGCGTGCACCGCCAGCGGCCGGCGCCTCGTGCTGGTCCGCTTCGGCGCCGCGACCGCGGCCCACGAGCCGCTCGAACGTGCTGTGCCAGTGCGTGCCCATGGCGATGCCTCCCGCCACGGCGAGCAACGCGAGCGTGCAGGTCCGCACCCGTCCGCGGCGAGGACCACGCTCGGTGCGGTCGATGCCAGTGCCGTCGTTCATGGGAGATCTCCTCGCGCGGTGGCGCCGAGCGTCTCGATGTCGGTGCCCATCAGGGCCTCCAGTTCCGCCAGGCGCTTCTCCCGCATGGTCCGTGCCCGGGCCAGCAGCAGGCGGGCATCCAGCAACAGCCGCTGCGCGTCGATCAGATCGAGCCACGAGGCGCTGGCGGCGGCATAGCGCTCGCGAACGATGGCGACGATGCGCGTGGTCACCGCAGTGATGGTCGCGAACACTTCCGCCTGCCGTTCGGCGTCACGGAGCGTCACCAGCGTGGCGACGAACGTCGCTCCCCGGTCCCGCCGCCCCTGGCGGAGCATCGCCGCCGACGCCTTCAGCATCGCCTCGGCCTCGCGGATGCCGCCCTCGATCTGGCGGATCGTCGTCGGCAGCATGATGGACGCGCCGACGACCTGCACGAGACTGCCGGTGAACATCAACGACGGGTCGATGTCCGGGAGCCACTCGAGGCGTGCCCTCGCCAAGGCGTCGGTGCGGCCCTCGACCTGCCGAGCCAGCGCCGCCAACTCTGGATTCTGGTCCACGGCTGCGGCCAGCAGTGCCGCGTCGTCGACGGCGATCGGTCGCGGCGCCGGCAGCGTGCGCGGCGGATCGAGCGCCGCATCCGCGTCCCGGGCGAGCAGCCCGTTCAACATCGACCGCGCCGCCTGGCTCTCCGCCTCGACGACCGCCAGCGCGTCCGCCGCCGTGCGATGCGCCACCTCGGCGCGCAGCAGGTCGTCCTGCGGCCCGCCGGCCTGCACGCGCGACCTTGCCGTGTCCAGCGTCAGGCTTGCCAGCTGGAGGTGCTCGCGTTGGATGCGGCCGCGCTCGGCGAGCAGCGCATAGTCCGCCCACGCCGACAGCACGCGTTCCTGCAACTGGAACTTGGCGGCACGGAACCGCTCGCCTGCGGCCCTTGCTTCGTCCAGTGCGACCTGCCCGGCCGCCGCGACCTTGGCCGGGAACGACAGGTTCTGCATCGTGTCGATGCCGGCGGCGAAGGTCATCCGATCGAATGCCTTCATGCTGCCCGGGCCGAACGCGAAGCTGTACCCGAGCATGACTCTCGAGTTCGGCCAGGCCGAAGCGATGCCGATGCGCTCGACCGCCGCCTGCCACTCGAAGTACGCGGCCTCCAATCCAGCGTTGGCGAGGAAGGCCCGCCGCAAGACCTCCTGCCACGACGCTGCAGCGGGAAGTTCGGGCACGGTCCGCTGCTCGATGGGCTTCTCGTACGGTTCGCCCATCTTCGCCAGCTTTTCCCGTTCGTCGTCGGCACCTGCCGGGGCAAACGAGCAGCCGCCGAGCAAAGCGCCGCCACCGAGCAACAGGAAGAACAGGAACGCAGGCAGAACCGAGCGGAACGAACCCATGGCAGATCTCGCAGGCTTCGAGCGGGAGCAGCGGAAGACCACGGACCGCGGGCGCGATCGTGGTCACGGCAGGCGCGGCGGGTACAGACTTTCCCCGCCGCTGCCGCTCAGAGCCGCCAGACTGCCAGTGCTTCCTGCCGCGTGCAGCGCGGCAGCACGCCGGTGCAGACGATCACGGTCGTCGCCGGGCGCAGCTTCGGTGTCGGTACTGCCGGCACTTCGTCGGTCCGCGGCTCCGCCTCTGCGATCGCGAACTCCTGCAGCTGCTTCGGCGCCGGCGCGCGCGGCGCCGGTTGACGTTCCGGTTTGCGGCACGGACACGCCGCCATCGCATCCTTGCTGCAGCAGCACGACCGCGGCGCGCAATCGCCGCCGGTCGGACTGCAGCTGCTCGCCGTGCGCGGCACAACACCGCTGCCCAGCAGCAGGGCGCACAGCAGGTAGACCAGGATGGCGCGCAGGTGGTGCATCACGAACGACGGAGCAGTGTATCGGCAACCGGCCGGGGCTTCAGCAAGCGATGCGACGAAGTCGGGCGAGAAAGGCTCCGTGGCGGGGCCATGTCCCGGAATCGTGCGGCGCCGTCGACCTGCGGGCAGCTGCTGGAGCGGCGTCGGCTCACACCCAGCTGTTGGTCAGCAGCTCGCCCATGCCGCCGGCACCCGGCACGATGTACTGCACGTCATTGAGCCCGCGTTCGAGCTCCGGGAACGTGCCCGGCTCGCTGCGCAACACATGATCCGGCGACAGCCCGCGGTCGAGCCGGCCGGCATACAGCCGGACCCCGGCGTGCTGCGCCACCAGCCGCTGGATCGCTTCGGGCGTGACCATCAGATGCATCGCCACGATCGCGCGCGGCGGCCGGCCGCCGAGCGCACGGTAGATCTCGACCGCGCGGCACAGCGTGCCGCCGGTGGCGCCCATCGGGTCGGGCAGCAGCACCACGGCGTCGTCGACCGGGCCGCCGATCTTGCTGCCGTCGAGCCGGACGCCGGTGACCTGCTGCTGCTCGTCGAGCGTGCGCGACATGTTGAGGAAGTCGAGCCGCACGTTCTGCGGCGGCAGTACTTCACAAGCGGCCTCGTAGCAGGCCTGGCTCGGCAGGATGCCGGCGCGGATCACCGCGCCGATCACCAGGCGCGTGTCGCGGCACAGCAGCGGCCCGTGGTAGAACGCGCCCGCTTCGGTCGCCGACATCCGCGTCTGCACGCGGCCGTGCACGACCGGGAACTCGTGTGCCAGCACGTCGGTGCACAGGCGGTGGTAGGCGGAGCGCACCAGCTGCGGCAATTGCGCGGTGCCGGTCTCGGGCGCGCCGATGCGCGCCAGCAGCGTCAGCAGGAACGGGTCGGCGAGGATCCGGATGTCCGGGCCGTAGCGGTGGGCGAGCAATGCCATGCGACGCCGGCAGCGTAGCGCCTGGGCCGTGCCGGCGCCGCAGCTGATCGCGCGCGCCCTGCGTTGGCGGCGTCGATCGGCATCGGAGCCGCACCGGCAACGTCACGCCGTTCGACCTCACCGGCACGACAGCGACGCCGGCAGTGCGAACGCCTGGTTGGCGAGTTCGAGCGGCGGCAGCCCCGGAGCAATCCGCGCACCGGCGCCTTGCAGCTGGGACCGGGCCGATATCGGGCGTAGTCTCGCGCGCCGATGCCGCCAGCGCCGCCGTTCCCGATCCTGATCAGCAACGCGCAGATCCGCCGCCGCACGCACGAGCTCGCGCGCCAGATCGCCGCCGCGCACCAGGATGCGCCGCCGGTGCTGGTCGCGGTGATGGAAGGCGCGCGCACCTTCGCCCTGCTGCTGGCGCGGTCGCTGCCCTGCGGCCTGCCGGTGCACGCGATCTCGGCGTCGTCGTACGGCAGCGGCACGCAGAGTTCAGGCGTGGTCAAGGTGGTCGAAACCGGCGACATCGCCGTGCGCGGCCGCAGCGTGCTGCTGGTCGAGGACATCGTCGACACCGGCCGCACGGTCACGGCGATGCGCGGGCACTTCCTCAGCAAGGGCGCCGCCGGTTTCTCGGTCGTGACCCTGCTCGACAAGCCGGCCCGGCGCGTCGTGCCGGTCGAACTGCGCTACACCGGCTTCACGATCCCCGACACGTTCGTGGTCGGCTTCGGCATGGACCTCGACGGCCGCTGGCGCGAACTGCCGGACGTCGTGCTGGTCGACGCGGCGCCGGCACCGCGTCCTGCGGTGCACTGACCGCCGGCGCCAACGCCTTGGGGATCAGCGGCGCTCGCCAAGTGATTGTCTTCAGCATCGCCAGCCAGACTCCAACCCGCAGTCACAGGGCTTCCCGCAATTGCTCTCGGGTCACATCGCAGTCGCGCATGACCTTTGCCAGTAGACCGGGGCCGATCGTTTCCTTCGCGTGAACGGGAACGACCGTCGTGCGACCGTCTTGGTGTCGCAAGAAATGGTGACTGCCGCGAATCCGTACCACCTCGAAGCCGAACGTCCCAAGCGCAGCGAGAAGTTGCTTGCCGGTGACTCGAGGCAGTTTCTCGGTCATGCGACGCGAATACGCTGCACGCCGACGAACTCGAGGGAGTCCGGGGTGGGGCCCTCGACCTCGAGGCATAGAGCCACTGCTTCCTTGACCCGTTCCATCAACTCGTCGAGAGACCTGGCCTGGGTATGGCAGCCTCTCAGCGCGGGCACGGTGGCCACGAAGTAGCCCTCGGAATCACGCTCGATGATGACGTCGTATTCTTTCGCCATGGCGGGAGGCTCAGTCGCTGAGACCTGCCGAGTGTAGCACGGCGGTCTTCCTCTGCCACTCAGACGCCGAGTTCGCGCAGCAGCGCCGGCGACGGGAACACCGACTCGATCACCCACAGCAGGTAGCGGACGTCGACGACGATGTTGCGCGAGCGCTCGGCGTCCCAGCCGAAGTCGCCGGCGACGTTCTCGAACACGCGGTCGAAGTTGAGGCCGATCAGCCGGCCCTTGCCGTCGATCACCGGCGAGCCGGAGTTGCCGCCGGTGGTGTCGCCATCGCACAGGAAGCACACCGGCACGTCGTGCAGCAGCGCGTCGGCAAAGCGGCTCTGCTGCCGCTGCCTGGCCGCGGCCAGCAGCGCCGGCGGATTGGCGAACGGCTCCACGCCGGTCTCCTTCGCCAGCAGGCCGCCGACCGTCGTGTGCGGCGTGTAGACCACGCCGTCGCGCGGCGCGTAGCCCTTCTTGGTGGCGAACGACACGCGCAGCGTGCCGTTGGCGTCCGGATAGAAATCCTTGCCGCGCCATTCCTGCTGCGCCTGCAGGAAGGTGCGGCCGACCTCGAGCATGCGGCCCTGGCGTTGCCGCGCGCGCTGCTGCGCCGCCGCGCGTTCGCGCCCCAGACCGAGCGCCAGCACCACCAGCGGGTCGTCGCTGTGCAGCAGTGCCTCGCGGCCGAGAGCGAACAGGTCGCGCCGCGCCGTGGCGTCCTGCATCCTGCTGCGCTCGAACAGGTGCTGCACCACCTCGTCGGCAGCGTCGGCCTGGCCGAGGGCCTCGGTGCCCTGCAACTGCTGGTCTTGCGGCAGGCCGCGCAGGTCGCCGAGCACGATCGCCAGCAGCGGCTGCTGCACCAGCTCGAGGTCAGAGCCCAGGTGCTCGTCCGAGAGCCGCTGCAGCAGCTGTGCCGGCAGCCGGCCGTCGCCGGGTCCCTGTGCCGTCTGGCAGGCATCGATCAGGGTGGCGAGCAGCGGCGCGTTGCCGGTCAGCAGGCTCAGGGTGAAGCCGAGGGCGAAGTCGCGGCTGATGGCGGCGGTCTCGGCCAGGTCGAGCGCCAGCAGCTCGGGCAGCGCCTTGCCCCACTTCGCCGCGCGCGTGGCGTCGGCCGCGACCCAGGCGGTGAACTGCTCCTCTTCGCGCAGCTTGCGTTCGACCACCGCGTTGCGCTGCAGGCCGGCGACCATGCCGCGCGCGTTCTTCTCGACGTTGGCGAGGCTCTTGATCACGTTCGCGTACTGCAGCGCCTTGGCTTCGCTGGTCTTCGCCGCGCGCTCGAACACCGCGATCACCGCGGTCAGCAGCGCCTGCCGCCGCGGGTAGACGAAGCCCTGCCGCGTCGCCACCGAGCGGCTGGTGCGGTAGCGCTGCGTCAGCCCAGGGTAGCCCATGATCACCGCGAGGTCGCCGTCCTGTACGCCGGTGCTGCAGACGGCGAGGAAGTGCGCCGGGTGGTACGGCACGTTGTCCTGGTGCAGGGCGCGCGGCTGGCCGTCGGGCGTGCCGTAGACGCGGAAGCAGCTGAAGTCGCCGGTGTGGCGCGGCCACTCCCAGTTGTCGACTTCGCCGCCGAACTCGCCGATCGCGCGCGGCGGCACGTAGACCAGCCGCAGGTCGGTGAACTTGGCGAACTGCTGCAGCTGGTACTCCTGGCCCTCGAGGAAGCTGGCGACCGTGCACACGGTGCCCGGCTGTTTCGCCTCGGCTTCCTTCACCAGCCGCGCGGTGACCTGCGCGGTCGCGTCCCAGCGCTCGACGTCGGTCTTCGCCTGCGCCTGGGCGGCGTGCACCGCCGCGGTGACGTCGTCGATGCGCAGCAGCACCTGCGCGAACATGCCGGGTGCCGGCAGTTCATCGGTCCGGCCGGCGGCGGCGAAGCCGTCGCGCAGCCAGTTGTGTTCGACGCTCGACAGCTGGCTGACGGCGCCGAAGCCGCAGTGGTGGTTGGTGACCAGGAGGCCGTCCTTGGACACGAACGCCGCGCTGCAGCCGCCGACCTGTACGGTCGCCGACAGCACGCCACCCTGGTCGGGGTGCCAGAACTCGTCGGCGCTGAGCTGCATGCCGCGCGCGCGCAGCTGCTGCCAGTCCATCTTGCGGACCTGGGTCGGCAGCCACTGGCCTTCGTCGGGGTACAGGAACAGCGCGGCGAGGACGGCGAGCAGGCGGCGATGCATGCCGCGATACTGCCGCGGGCAGGACCGCGCTGCAAACGCCTTGGTGCGCCGCCCCGGCGAGCGCGGTGGAATTGCCGGCGCGACAAACGGCCGCTTGGCGGCGAGTTCACCGATGCGTGTCAGCTCGCGGCCGCCTTGCTCGTTTGCCGCGAGCGAACCGAGACATTGGCGTTCGTGACCCTCGACGACCGGTTGGCCGACGCCGCCCGACGCGAGGGATTCAGCGTTCTGCCCGTGGCTGGGTGACTCTCGCCGAACCTGGTCGCGAGGTGCGCTGCCTGAGGGTCGCGGCGCAGCTGCGCGCGCGGCGACGGCGGCTACTTCTTGCCGCGGCGCTTGCGACCCTGGCCGCCGTCGGCACTCGGGTCGGGCAGGTCGATCGCGAACGACACCTGCAGGTCGGGTAGCGCGGTGCGCAGGGCGACGACCGCTTCGGCGCCGACCCCGGTCTGCCAGACGTAGACGTGCTGCAGCTTCGGCAGCGTGCGCAGCGCCGCCATGCCGGCGTCACCGATCTTGGTGGCGAACAGGTTCAGCGAGCGCAGTTCGCGGCAGGCGGCCAGCTGCTGCACGCCGGCGTCGCCGACCGTGGTCTCGCGCAGATCGAGCCGCGCCAGTTTGGGCATCTTCGCGATCACCGCGCAGCACGAATCGCTGACCCTGGTGCGGCCGAGGTCGAGCGACACCACGTGTTCGCGCAGCGGCAGCAGCGCATCGACATCGGTGTCGGCGACCTCGTCTTCGTGGCCGGGGAACGACACGCGCAGCAGCGCGCTGCCATCGGCGAACGGTTCGATGCGGGCCTTGCCGTGCGCGGCCTGCAGCAGCACCTCGCTGCCGAGCGGTGACAGCGCCTCGCCGAGGGCCTGCAGCTCGGCCATCGCCTCGCCGCCGCTGTTCTGGTCGCCGCCCTTCTTGCCGTCCCCGCCCTTGCCCTTGCCGTCGCCGGGCTTGGCCGGCTTGCTGCCTTCGACCGGTGGTGCGGCCTTCCAGTCGCCGAAGTCGGCGCCCTGCTCGATCCACTTCTGCAGCACCTCGATCTTGTCCTTCGGCAGCGGATCGCCCTTCTTCTTCGGCGGCATGCGGTCGTCGTCGTCGGCGGGCAGCGACACGGCCTTGATCATCTCGCTGTCGTCGGGCTTGTTGGCGATCACCAGCTTGCCCTTCCAGCTCTGCAGCATGCCGTCCTTGCTGTCGAACACGACGTTCTTCTTCGGCCGCACGACCTTGCCGTCCTTGGCGGTGTAGGCGGTGCGGTGGCACTCGAAGCAGTTCTTCTCCAGGATCGGCAGCACGCTGGTCTTGAAGTCGATCTTGTCGGCTTTGGCCTTCGCCTTGTCCTGGGCGCACAGCGGCACGGCGAGCAACAGCAGAGAGGTGGCGAGGGGGAGCGATTTCATGGTTGCCATGCGGCGGGGAATGGTATCAGGCGAACAGATCGAGCAACGGCTGGCCCTTGTCGGCAACCTTGAACGGCCGGCCGGAAGGCGAGGTGACCACGTGGTCGAGCGGCAGACCGAGCGCGTGCGCGATCGTGGCGTTGAAGTCCTGGATGCGCACCGGATTCTCGATCACCTCGCGGCCGTCGCTGCTGGTCTTGCCCCAGCTGCTGCCGCCGCGGATGCCGCCGCCGGCGAGCAGACTGCTGTAGGCCTTGGGGTAGTGGTTGCGACCGTTGTCGCCGTCGATGTCCGGGGTGCGGCCGAATTCCGTGGTCAGTACCACCAGCGTCTGCTCGAGCAGCCCGCGCGCCTCGAGATCGGCCAGCAGCGCCGACAGGCCGCGGTCGATGTCCGGGCAGTTTTCCGCCATGCGGTCGAAGTTGTCGGCGTGCGTGTCCCAGCCGTCGCTCATCACTTCGACGAACCGCACGCCGTGCTCGACCAGCCGCCGTGCCAGCAGACAGCCCTGGCCGAAGTTCGATTCGCCGTAGGCGCTGCGCAGCAGCCCGGGCTCGAGCCCGATGTCGAACGCCGCGAGGTCGCTGCTGCGCATCAGCCGCACCGCGTCGGCGTACATCTCCGAGTAGGCCTTGACCTCGCGTTGCCGGTAGCGCTGTTCGAACGCCTGGTCGAGTTGCTGCAGGCGCTGCAACCGGCGCTGGAACTCGGCCTCGCCGACGTCCGCGGGCAGCGCCGAGTGCTGCAGCCCGGCCTTGGGGTCATCGAGCGGCAGCGCCAGGTACTGCGGCGGGAAGAAGCCGGCGCTCGGGATGTTGCTGCCGCCGTTCAGCATCACGTGGCCCGGCAGGTTGGCGTTCAGCTTGCCGGCCAGCCGGTTGACCCAGGCGCCGATGCTCGGGTGCTGGATCGTGCCGCGCAGTTCGAAGCTGGTGCGCGTCAGGTACTGCGCCTGCGGGTGCGCGCCCTGGGTCGACGTCATCGAGTTGACGACGCAGACCTTGTCCATGTGGTTGGCCAGGTTGGGGAAGTGCTGGCTGACCAGGACGTCGTCGGCGTTGGTGCGCAGCGCCTCGACCGGTCCCTGGGTCTTCTGCCCGGGCTTGGGATCGAAGGTGTCGAGCTGCGACATGCCGCCGCGCAGGAACAGGTAGATCACATTGCGGGCGCTGGCGGGTCCGAGCTTGATCGGCTCCTCGACGGTCTTGCCCTGGCCCTGCTGGCCCTGGACCCCGGCGGCAGCGCCGAGGCGCAGCAGCAGCGGGCTCAGGCCGACGCCGAGACAGGTGAACGCGCAGTTGCTGGCGAACGCGCGGCGCGTGGTCGCATCGGTGCCGGCGATGAGGTCGTGCAACGTCATGGGGACTCCTAGCGGACGAACCGGAACTCGTGGGAATTGCACAGCACCCACACCAGGTCGCGCAGCGCCGCGTCGCCGGAGCCATGCAGCAGCGCACTCCACTCGGTCTGTTCGGCCGGCGCCGGCGGACGGCTGAGCACCGCCAGGTACACGGCAGCCACCTTGTGCGCCGGATCGGCGGCGGCGGCGACGGTGGCGCGCAGCGCCGAACCGCCGTTCAGCACCCGCTGGTCGAGGAAGCCGTTCAGCAGCGTCAGCACCTGCGGCACGCTGGCGGCGGCGTTGCCGCCATCGACCGTCTCGCGGTCGCTCTGGCCGAACTGGCGCAGCAGGTGGCCGGCGGGGGCCGGCTGCGGCAGGTCGGATGCGCGCAGCAGGTCGCCTTCGCGGCCGCGGCCGGCGCGTTCACCCGGCAGCGGCACGCCGAGCTCGCGCAGCTGTGCGGTCAGCGCGGCGATGCGCGGCAGGTCGCCGTTCTTCTGCGCCTGCTGCAGTTCGCGGTACAACGGCCGCGCCTGCCGCTGCTTTTCCGCCTGTTCGGCGAGGCGGCCCTGCTGCAGCTTGCTGCGCTGCTGCTGCTGGAACTGCTGCGGATCGGCGGTGCGCATCGCCGCCTGGCCGAGCAGTTCGTGCAGCTGCTCCGGCGTGGCCTTGGCGTACTGGTCGTAGCGATCGTAGACCTCCTTGCTGCGCGCGTCGGTCGGTCGCAGGCGCTGGTCGAGGTCGTCGAACACCAGCGTCAGCAGCGAGTCCCACAGCTGCTCGGCGCGCATGCGCGACAGCACCGGGCCCGGGAACAGGTACGGCTGGTCGGGCCGGCAGTCGTCGTCCGGCACCGCGCGCTGGAACGTCCGCGTCGACAGCAGCACGCGCTGGAACTGCCGCAGGTCGAACTTCAGGTCGACCATCAGTCTGGCTAGGTACTGCAGCAGCTCCGGGTTGCTGGCCTTGGTGTCGTCCTTCCAGTCGTCGATCGGCTCGACCAGGCCGCGGCCGAACACCTTCTGCCACATCCGGTTGGCGATCACCGCGGCGAAGCGCGGGTTGTCCTTGCTGCAGAGCCAGCTGGCCAGCGTCGCGCGCGAGTCGACCGGCACCGCCGGCGCCGCCGGCGCCGCCGCCGGCCGGGCGGGTCGCTGCGCCTGCGGCCGCGGCCGCTGCGGCGTTGCCACCGCCGGCGGCTCGAGTTTGATCGCGGCGCCGAAGATGGTCCTGGCGAACACCGGCGCCCGCGGCTTGCTGTCGTCGTACTTGTAGTCGGCCGGCAGGTGCTCCTGGCCATTGCCGCTGCCCTGCAGGCCGACGCCGATCTGCTGGGCGATGCGGCGCACCAGCTGCTTCTGCTTGTCGTCGGCTTCGCGCGCCGTGGCCCGCAGCTCCTGCCCGAGCGCCGTGGCGCCGAGGTTGGCGCGGTACTGCAGGCCGCCGAAGAACGCCGCCATCTCGTAGAACTGCTTCTGCGTCCACTTGTCGAACGGGTGGTTGTGGCACTGCGCGCACTCGAGCCGCGTGCCGAGGAACACGCGCAGCGTGTTGGCCATCGCGTCGTGCGGCATGTTGAGGTCGCGCAGCAGGAAGCCGGTCGCGCCCTTGCCGCGTTCGTTGGCGGCGCCGGTCGCGGTCAGCATCTCGGTGACCATCCGGTCGTACGGCAGGTCCTGCACCAGCGCGTCCTTGATCCACTGCAGGAACGGCTCGCCGCTGACCTGCCGCATCAGCCGCGACCGCGCGCGCAGCAGGTCGGCCCAGAAGTTGGACTCGCTGCTCACGTGCCCCGGCGCATCGAGCAGCTCGTCGATCAGCTGGCCGCGCTTGTCGGTGCCCTGGTCGGCGAGGAACGCCTCGCACTCGCGCAGGGTCGGGATGCGGCCGACGTTCGCGAGATAGGCGCGGCGGACGAACGTGGCGTCGTCGATCGTCGGGTTCGGCTGCTGGCCGGCGCGCTGCAGGCCCTGTTCGACCAGGCTGTCGATGCGCGCGGCGGCGGTCTCCACCTCGCTGCGCGCCTTGACGGCGATCACGCTGCGGGCCGGCTGTTGCGCCAGGGCCGGGTGCGACAGGACGACGAGCAGCAACACGGGGAACGGGCGGCGCTGTGACATCGGAACCTCCGGCATGCGCATCTTGACCAGGCAGCCGAAGGGCGCATGTTCGGAGCCTCATCGGCAGCGGTCCATGGGGGGGGTGTACCAATTCCGTGGCGCATGCCGCCGTTGCCGTGCGGCCGACAGCAGCGGCGGTCCGCAACGGTCGCAGCCGGTCGCCGACGTGCTGCTCGCGGTGCGCGACCTCGCCAAGGCACTACCGGCTCGCGCGGGCGCGGCAGCCGATCTTCAGTGGCGTTCGCGGCGCACTTCGATGAGCGCGGCCAGCCAGCCGCCGTCGGTCTTCCGCGCTGCGATCAGCACCGTGCTGCCGAGCGGCAGTTCAGCCGTCTGCTGCAGACGCACGCCGGTCGACCGCGGCAGCTGGATGGTGACCGGCTGCGCACAGCCCGGCAGCGTGGTCTTGAACTCGGCGATCGGCTTGACCACGTCCTGCTTCTCCAGCGTGCACTGCAGACCGACGCGGTCCTGGCCGGTGTAGCTGGCGACGAGGTCGATGTGCACGCCGTCCCAGATGATGCCGATCACCGGGTCGGCGACGACGGCGTCCGGCGTGGTCTCGAGGTTGTAGTCCTTGATGTAGGCAATCTGCTGGCCGGTCGAGAGGTGGCAAGGGTACAGCGGGAACGACGTGAGCGTCGGCGCCTCCATCAGGTTGACTTGTGCCTGCTGCAGGGCCTGCAGCAGTTCGCCGGCCGCCTTGCCTTCGAGAATCGTCTGTTGCACGCCCGACGCGCGGTCGGCGGCGACCGCGGGCAACAACGGCTGCAGATGCTTGGCGAACACTTCCGGGGTCAGTTCGACGATGCGGGCGACGGTGCACACGAGGTCCAGGCGCGAGCGCAGGGCGGTGGCGATCAGTTGCTCGGCGCTGGCCGCCTGCTGCGGCGTGGCGAGCACCGCGAGCCAGTGGTCGCCGAGCACCTGGATGTCGTCGCCCGGGCGCAGCGGCGGCTGCACGAAGTTGCGCACGAAGGCGGCGATCGCCGTCATCTCGTTGGTGGGCGCGGCGGCATCGGCCGCGGCCGGGGCGCCCGCAGGTGCCGCGGCGATGACGACGTCGGCAGGCGCCGCCGGTGCGGCGGCGGGCGCCGTCGGCTGGTCCGCGGCCACGTTGCCCGCAGACCCGAGCAGCGGCAGCAGGTCGATCAGCTGCAGCACGCGGCCGCTGTGGTCGGGTAGCGGCAGTCGCTGCGCCGGCAGCGACGCGCCTGCCATGGCCAGGGCGAGAACCTTCGTGGTCAGGGTCTTCATCTTTGTTCACTCCGCAGTTCGAAGGTCTCCCACATCGTCGTCGGCGTCGCCGCGAGCACCTGGTGCACGGTGAACGACACCGCGGCGTGGGCGCGCGGCCGCAGTTGTTCGAGGCTGGCGGCGAGAACGCGGCCCGCTGACCCGGCCGGTGCTCCGGCCGCGGCGCCGGCGCTGCCGGCCGGCGTCGGCCGGGTCAGCAGCACGGCCACCGCCGCGGCCGCCGCGGCGACGAGCACCAGCGACCAGCGCCCGCGCACCGGCCGCGCCGCGGCGGCTGCCGGCAGCGCCTGCAGCCGTTCGCGCAGCGCCACCAAGCGTTCGAGTTCGTCCGGGCGCTCGGCGAGGAAACAGCAGAGTCCGGCGTCGTCGAGTGGATCGCGGCGCGCGTCGAAGCAGGCGTGCAGGCGTTCGTGGTATTCAGCAGGCGTCATCGGTGCTCCTCCCGCCCTGCAGTCGCGTGCGGGCGCGGTGCAGGTGCGACTTCACGGTGTTGAGCGGCAGCCCGTGCTCGGCGGCGAGTTCGCGCAACGACCGGCCGTGGGCGTGGAAGCCGAGCAGCAGCGCGCGCTCGAGCGGCGGCAGCGCCGCGAGACAGTGGCGCACCTCGTCGCGCAACTCGAGCCGGCACGGCAAGGCCGGCGTCGGCACCGCCTCGACCGCGCCGGTGTCGGCGACCGGCGGTTGCCGCCGGGCGCGATGGTCGCAGAACGTGCGGAAGGCCGCCTGCAGCAGCCACGCCTCGCCGTTCTGCCGCGCGTCGAAGCGCGCGCGCAGCCGCCACACCTTCGCCAGCGTCTCCTGCAACACGTCCTCGGCCTCGCTGCCGCACAGCCGGGTCAGGAACTGCAGCGCGCGCGGGCGCGCCTGCTGCAGGAAGGCGGCGAAGCGGGCGTCGGTGGTCGGTGGCGGCATGGTGCCGAGGGCCATGGCTGCATGCTCTACCGGGTCAGCGAGTCGAAAGGTTGCACGCGGGCAGGATTTGGGGCGGCGTGCGCGCGGACGGCAGATGCAAGCGGGTCGGCAAGGCGGGCCAACAAGGCGGGCCAACAAGGGGATGCCAGGCAGGGAGATCGGCCGCGTGGCGCGCGCGCCCATCCCGGTCATCACCGGGCAGCACGGGGATGCATGGATCACGCGCGATGGGCAGGGGTACTTGATCGGGTCCGGCAAGGCGAGGAGCATGCCGACCGCGCCAAGATGGTCGTTTGCCGGTTCCTGGACCCGACCCGCGAGCCCTGTCGGTCGGCGCGAGGGGATTCGGCGACCGGCGATCCTGGCGGAATTCCGCGACTCCGCTTCCCGGTCCCGACGCGACATCACGCCCCCGCCCAAGTGCAACCCGACCAAGATCCTCGGAAGATGAAACACGCCATTGCCAACGGCTTCGCGTTCCTCCTGCTGGGCTCCAGCCTGTTCGCCCAAGTAGGCGACCCGATCCTCGTCACCACGCCGCTGCGCCAGATCCGGCGGATGTTCCCGAACGGCTTCGGCGACGGCGCCGGCGTCACCGCTGTGCGCGTGCTGTCGTTCGATCCGGACGGCGACATGCTGCACGATCTGGCGATCCTGTGGTCGAGCGGTGAACTGACCTTCGCCTATGCGCCCGAGGTCATGTCGGCGTTCGTCGATTGCCCGGTGCCGTCCCCGACGCCGACCGGGATCGCGCGGATTCCCGCCGCCGCCGCCTTGCCCAACACCTCTGGCTGCGACGGGCTGCTGGTCAGTAACGGTGTTGCCCTGCAGTACATGACCTTCGACCCGGACCTTGCCCGCAACTCGCCGGCGACCGGCTTCACGCTGGCCCCGGTGACCGCCAGCGCTGCCTGGCAGCATGTCGTCAAGGTCGAAGTGTTCATGGTCGGCACCACGTGCTGGGTGCTCGGGCTCGAGGCGAACACGATCCATGTCGGCGTGTGGAGCGCCAACGGCATCGTCGACAGCGGCACCGCGTCGGCCGGCGCCAGCGTGCAGCAGATGCTGGTCGTCGAAGTCCATCCCGGATTGCTGCAGGTCGTCGCCAGGACCCAGGCCGGTCTCGAGATGTGGGATGTCCTCGGTCAAGCGGCATGCCTGCCGATCCCGGCACCGACCAGCGGTGCGATCGGCGCGCTGACGAGCCTGCACGACGGTCCGGTGCAGAAGCTGGCGTGGGTCGTGCAGTCTTCGAACCACTTTCTGCTGCGCGTGTTCACGGGTACGGCCCTGCAGCAGGAGACCGTGATCTCGGATACCAACTACATGCCCGACCGCTTCCGACCGATCAGCATCGGCGCGATGGCGCTCGACACCAGCGGGACCGACGCGCTGGTCCTCGACCAGAACTCCACCGCGTGGCAGCTGGTCCTGACCAAGAACTCGAACGGCGACTACAAGCCGTCCTGTGCCTTCCAGTTCCCCGGCATCACCTACCCGTCCGACACCTGCCCTGCGATCCTGGACGACATCAACAACGATGCCGCGGCGGACTGCACGACCGTGCTGGCGAACCCGCGATGCGTGCAGATCGAGACCGGACTGCCGATCGCGGTCAAACACACGCTGTTGCAGGAACCGATCGTGAACGACGGCCCGGACATGCTGCCGGTGAACTGCTTCATGTCGCAGAGCGCCGGACCCAACGGACGTTCCGATGACACGATCGGCCTGCGGCTGCAGGTTCCCTCCCAGTATGCCCCCGCCATGAACCTGCAAGCCCAGGTCGTGGCCTGGCCGCAGTACGTCGCCTTCCCGGACGGGGGCAATGACGGCTTCGGCGCGGGGCTGATGGGCGCGGGGTACAACCTGCTGTTCCCACTGGCTGGCAGCAACGGCGTGCTGATCACGCCACGGCCGATCCTGCCCACCTGGTTGCTCTCGGACTACCCGCTGTTCGACGGGAATTGGAATCGGCAGCACGAGTACTACTTCCTGGTTCGCTTGATCAAGCTTGACGGGTCGACGGTCGCTTGGTCGTCGCCGGCGCAGATGGTCGGGTTCGTGGCCAACTCCGGTCTGGACTTGCCGCAGACGCAGTTCATGGACTCGATCAGTTCGACTGGCGGCTATGGCTTCGACAGCGCGACCGGCGGCAACCGCAACACCGGCATCATCCGCAAGCCGATGCAGATCGATCCGCCCAACAACACCGTCAAGGTCCCCGATCCCGGTCAGGCAAATCCCGGAACGACCGGCGGCGAATGGAACTACCAATGACCGTGCGCAACCGCGCTCAACGCCGCAGCAGCGGCAGTTGACCCGCACCCGACACCTGCAGCAGCGCCCGCTGCGCCCGCGCCAGCAGGTCGGAACCCATGGCCATCTCGCTGCGCGCCTGCTGCAGCGCGCGCGCCGGACTGTCGCCGCGCGCCAGGTGGGCGTGGCAGCGCGCCATCAGCCGCAGGTGATCCAACGCCTGCAGCTCGTTGCGCGAAGCGATCACCGCGCGCGCCCCGTTCCACAGGAAGGCGCCGACGAAGCTGGTGAAGCCCTCGCCTTCGCCGATGCGCCCGGGGCCGTCACCGCCGCCGCACGAGGACACGATGACCAGGCCGTGCACCGGTCGCGCGTCGAGATCGCTGCGCCACACCACGCCGTCCGTGGCCAGCAGACCGCACTCGCGGTCGCCGTCGCGGCGGTGCACTTCGTGCGCGACGATCTGCAGCACGTCGACATCGTCGAACGACGCGCCGAGCAGCGCCTTGCGGGTGACTTCGGCGTCGCTGTGGACGACCGCCTTGCGGGCATAGTCGGCGAGACCCGGGCGCAGTTCGGCGATCGGGAACGGAAAGCCTGCGAGACCTGGCGCCTCCGGCACGCGGGCCGACGGTTGCGTGCACCCGAGCACGAGCACCGCGGCATCGGTGTGCTGCCCGGCCGGCGCGGCGCTCGCCGTCGCGGCGCTCGCGAGCGCGGTGACCAGCGGCAGCGACGCCGTGTTGTCGATCGGCACCACTTCGCCGAGCAGGCGGCCATCCTCGAGCGGCAGTGCTTCCAGCGGCACGCCGCCGAGCAGATCGGCACCGACGACCGTGACGCCCGAGTACGCAGCGAGGCGCGTCGGGAGGTCGTCCGGCAGCAGCAGTTCACGCACCAGCTTGCCGGTCCGGGCCAGGGACGCGATCACGTTCTCGCGCACGTCGTCTTTGCAGGTGGGCGCGCGCGCCAGACGCGACAGGAAGGTCGCGAGCTGCTCGTCCGCGGCCAGATCGCCCGGCAGTTCGCGAGCGGTCACCGCTTGCCGATCGACCACGAACACCCACGTGGCGCGCCGCGCCGGCAGGTAGACCAGCGCCGCGCGACCATCGGCCAGCAGCCCTCGCTGCACAAAGGCCACGCTGCATGCGGGTGCCCCGCGCGCGCGTGCCAGCGACGTGTGCGCCTGCAGGTCGAGCAGCAGCTGCAGTGCGCGGACCGGTCCGTCGGCGCGGCCTTCGGCGCGGGCCAATGCCAGTTCGAGGCCGATGCCCTGGTCGAGCAGGTCGCGCCGCTGCCCGAGGTGCAGGAAGCCGATGCCGCCGCGCTGCGCCGGCTGCTGCTGCCATTCCCTGCCGAGTTCAAGGAGCGCCTGCTGCTGCCGCGGCTGCCAGGCGCGCAACTCCGCTGCGCCGGCGCCGCGCAGCAGCAGCAGTCGGGTGGACAGGCCGATGAACTCGCAGGCGTCGCGGGCTGGTGGCGTGGCAAGGCGCGCCGCGCCGAGGCTCGCGGCGCAATCCGCCGACGCCTGCTCGGCGCCTTCGATGTCAGCCGCGCGCAGCGCCAGGTCGAACCGCTTGAGGTCGGCGCGGACCTGCAGGTGGCCGCTGCCGTGCGCGCGGGCCTCGTCGAGCGTCGCCCGCGCGCGGGCGATGCCGGCCGGATCGCTGCCGGCCAGGCCCGATTCGGCATGGCCGCGGAACACCAGCAACGTCGTCCGCCAGACCGGATCCGGCGGGTCGATCGCCGCCAGCTGGGCAAGGATGGCATCGCGCGAGCTGGCGAACTGACCGGTCGCCAGCGCCATCGCCTGGTCGCACAGCAGCGCGTTCTCGATCGTCGCCCGGTCGCCGTCGGCGAGCGCGAGGTCGAGGGACTTGCGCATCGCCTGCGCCGCTTCCTCGAGCCGGCCGGTCTCGCGCAGGATGTCGCTGCGCAGACCGAGCACGTTGCTGCGCACGCGCGCCGAGCCAGGCTGGTCATCGGGCAGCGCGGCCTGCAGCTGCTCGACCTCGGCCAGCGCCGAACCGAAGTCGCCGAGCGCCCGGTGCAGGTCGGCGAGCAGCAGCACGCGCGGCGGCGGGTTGCCGAGCTCGGGGAAACGGCGCGCCAGCCCGGCGAGACGCTCGGCGGCCTGCTGCAGTGCTCGCAGGTCGCCGCGATTGCGGGCGTTCCAGGCCGCGAAGTACTCGAAGTAGGCGATCCACGCCGGCGACAGCCGCGCGCTGACCGCGGTGCGCAGCGCGTCGTCGACGGCCGCGCGGTCGGGGAAGCCGTCGGGCGGTGGCAGTTCGTCGGCGACCGCGGCCGCCCAGCACCTGAGCAGTTGCTCGAGCGCGGCAGGCGCGAGTGCCGCCGGGTCCCGTTGTCGATAGCGGGTGAAGAAGTCGGGCTCGGCAACCGGTGCGGTCGCCGGGGCCGCGGCGCCAGCCGCCGGCCGCGTCGGTTGCGCCGTCGCCGCCTGCGCCTCGGCCGATGGCGCCGCCGAGTCGCACGTCGAGGCCGCGACGACGAGCAACGCCGTCAGTGCTGCAGATAGACCGTGACCGGACCGATGCCGTCGCGGGTGCGCCCCGTCAGATCCTGGACTTCGACCTGCCATTGCATCCTCGCGGTCATCTGCCGGCGCCGGTCAGCATCCGGGCGCCATTCCGTCGCGGTCAGGTGATCGACGGGGAACAACAACGTTCCACCGTCATCGAAGAAGCGCAGAACGTACACGCACTCGGGCGGCAGCGACAGGTTCCAACGGAAGCGCTCGTAGTCGTGCACCGGCCCGACCGGCCACTGTTCGCGCGCGCGCAGGCCGAGCGTGCTGTCCTCGTCCGCCGTGCGGCCGCGCAGCAGCCAGACGCCGAGCAGCGCGCCGAGCAGCACCGCCGCCGCGGTGATCAGCCGGAACGGAAACGGGCGCACCGGCCCCCGCCGGCGTTCGACCAGCTGGCGGGCCTCGCCGTCGAGCGGCGACGGCCGCGACACGGCATCGGCGAGCAGGTCGCGGTCCGCGGCGCCGATCCGGTCGAGGTCGAAGGCCAGGCGGCGCATGCGTTCGAACCGTTGGCGCAGCCCTGGACTGGCGGCGAACAGGGCCTGCACCTCGGCGTCCTGTTCGTCGCGCGTGCCGGTGAGCAGCGCTTCGAGCACGGTCTCCTCGCGATCAGGATGCGCGGCCACGGACATCCTCCTGCTGGGCCTCGGCCGCGACGATGGCTTCGAGGCGCGCGAGCGCGCGGTAGTAACGGGCCTTGGCGCCGGTGACCGACATTCCGGTCCGGGCTGCCAGCTCCTCGAACGTCAGCCCGTCATAGTGCTTCAGCCGCAGCGCTTCCGCCTCGACGCCGCCGATCCGGTCGATCGCCGTGTCCAACTCGTCGCGGGCGACGAGCCGGCGCCATTCGCGGGCCGTCGCATCGTCGCTGTGCGGCTCGGTGGCGAGATCGACATTCGGCATCTGCCGGCGCCGCCGGCGCACGGCGTTCATCAGTTCGAGACAGCAGATGCGGTACGCCCAGCCTTCGAGCGCGCCGCGCCCGGTGAACTCCGGCAGCTTGCGCAACACCACGAGCATCGCGTCCTGGGCGACATCGGCGAGGTCGTGCTCCCGCAGCGGCCGGCCGAGCCTGGCATTCTGCGCCGTCAGGATGCGCGGTACGCATTGCAGGCGCTCGGCGAGCGCGCGGATCGCCGGCGCCGCGTTCGCCAGGGCATCGCGCACCAGTGCCAGGTCGCGGACCGGATCGTCGGGGGCAGAAGTCATGGCCGGTCGGGACGCGACAGCGTAGTCGGAAACCGCCCGCCGGAGCGATCGCGCTGCCGAACCCGGCCATACGAGCGCTGCCGGCGGACCGGCATCCGACCGCCCGGATCGACCGACTGGAGTCCCGGAGCAGAACATCGGCGTCCTTTCTGCCCCGTGCCGCGAGCGGACCGGGGCGAGGCGAGGCCGCCTCGCGACTACTGGACGGTGGACACCAGGCCGGCGGTGGCGAACGGCGGCACACCGCTGCTGGCTGTTGCTCCCAAGGTACGGAGAGTCGACATGGTTGTTGTTCTCGGGGGTCGGTCGCGCGAACACGGAGCTGCGCCAGGCCGGCGGAACGTCCGCTGGCCGTTGCGCGCCGGTCGCGCCAGCGGGATGCGTTCGCGCGCCGACGTCGAGTCGCAGGAATCGGCCGTCGCGTCGATGCGAGTGTGGACGCTGCCGCGCTTGCAGGTGCGAAACGGTTCCTTCCCGTCGCGGCCACCGCCGGCGGCGTGCGGAACGGGCGTGTACCTCGGCCTGGCGGAGCTGGAGCGCGAGGTGATGCAGCACATCCAGCTCGAGAACCACGTGCTGTTCCCGCGCGCATCTGCGCGCGGAACGGGCGGCATCGACGCGGCGAACTGGTGCGGAACCGACCACCGTCGCGTTCGCACGCGCGGCGTCCTAGTCGGCGAGCCAGAAGGCGATGCTGACGAGAACTTCGATCGGCAGGAATACCACGTCGAGTGCGACCCTGAGACGCAGCGCGATCTGCGCCTGCGCCAGAGGCCCCGCCGGCAGCGCCTCTGCGGCATCGCAGGCGAGGTCGTCCGTGTGCACCTGCGGTTCGCCTGCCCACATCCGCGCCGTGATGCAAGACGTCAGCAGCAGCAGCAGGGCAAGCGCAGCAGTCACCGGGCGCGCGCGTGCGTGGCGGATGGTCGCGTGGAATGGGGGCACGGGCCAGGCGCCCAACATAGCAGGGCGCCGCAGCCTGCGGGCCGATTCGCGCCGAGCAAGGGTGCTTGCGCAGCGGGCCGGATCGCCCGGAGTTGCCGCCCGCCAAGGCCGCGCCGCCGCGCCGTGCGCCGCCGCCGGTTACTGGACCACGACCAGCGCCGGGCCCGACAGCGCGTTCGCCGTCGACGGCCCGAACGCGGTCTGGAAGGTCATCTGCAGCCCGCGCAGCGCGTTGAGGTTCGGGATCGTCACCGACACCGGCACCGCGGTCGCGGCCGAGGTCGAACCCGAGGCGAGGATGCTGTAGTTGGTCTGGTCGATCAGGCCGCGGCCGTAGTAGCCGGTGACCGTGCGCTCGTAGTCGGCGTTCGCCGACCAGGCCAGGCCGTACACCGAGGCCTGCAGCGTCCACACGCGCACCGTGAAGGTGGTGCCGATCGACACCGTGTCGAGATCGGTCTGCGTCTCGCCGACCTGCGCGCCGGAGCAGAGATCGGGCACGCGCCAGGTGGTGATGCTGCCGTTGACCTTCTTGCCGGCGTTGTTGTTGATGCCGTAGTAGCCGCCGTCGGTGGTGCCGGTGCCCAGGTGCAGGTCGGCGCCCTGGCACATGGTGATGCGATCCTGCTGCGCCGGTGCCGCCATGATCAGGTGCACGGCGTGGCCGCCGAACGTGCCACCCTGACCGCCGAAGAACGAGTTGCTGCCCGCCGAGCGGAAGATCTCCGAACGCAACCACGCCGTCGAGTCGTCGCGCACGCGCAGGCCATCGCCGGCGTAGGCACCGGCGTTGTCGTAGCCGTTCAGCGTCACCTCCTGCAGCACGCCATTGCTGTCGAGCAGCTCGACGCCGCTGATGCCGTCGTTGGCGCCGGTCGGGTTGACGGTGTTGCCGCTGCGCGCCGTGCTGGTCGTCACCTGCGACGCGTACAGCCAGAAGGTGTCGGTCGACTCGACCTCGACGGCGGCCCGTGCCGCCGCGTTCGGCAGGTTCGCATCCATCGACACGAACAGGCGCGACAGGCGTACCGCCCCGGGGTTGTTGCTGATGCGCACTGCCGGCGCCGACGGCTCGGTGTAGCGAACCACCGCGCCGAGGATCGAGACCGTCATGCCGGCCGGAATGCCGTTCACGTCGATCGCCGGCGTGCCGGTCGCCGTCTGCACCTCGAAGTCGGTGCCGGACGGGAGGATCGACACGCGCTTGCCGGCGAGCACGAACGCCGGATAGACGCCGCTGTCGACGATGATCACGTCGCCATTGACGGCGGCGTTGATCGCCGCCTGGATGGTCACGTAGGTCTGGGTCGGGCCGACGCGCAGTACGTTGCCGGCGGTGGCGCTCGCGGCGAGCAGGGCCAGGGTACAGGGGATTGCCAGGAGTCGTGAAGTGAACATTGGGTTGCCCTCGGTCGAGGATGACGACGATGGCCTGCAGGCGTGCAGGCGACGGATAATGCCCGCGCGGCCCGCCGGGGTTTCATTCCACGCCGGCGCGCGCACCACCGCGGTGCCGGCAAGGCCGCGGCGGGCAGGCCTGCCGCTCCACCCCGGCAGCAGGTCCGGTCGGCTGCTGACGATTGCCGTCGCCGGGCCGCGGGATGGGGCCGCGACCTCAGGTCGAGGCGGTGGTTGCCGCAGGGTCGTGTGTCCATCGGCAGTCCGCGGCATCGCCGGTTCCGACCTTGAGCCGCGGGAGACCTGCCGGGATCCGCGTCGTCACGTATGATCCAAGCAGAGATGACGACCTCCGCCCGTGCCCTGGCCCTGGAGATGCTCGTGGGAGATCCGACCCTGCTGATCCTTGCCCGGGAGGTGACCGAGGCCCTGCGCGCGGCCGGCTCCGAAGGCGGCATCGTCGGCGGCATTGCCGTGTTCCTGCACGGCTACGCGCGCACCACCGCCGACATCGACGTGTATGCCGTCGATCGTCGGAAACTGGCCGACGAGTTGGTCGCCCGCGGCTGGGTGTGGAACGAGCCGCAGCGGCAGTTCGAGAAGCAGGGTGTTCCCGTGCAGATCCTGTCGTCGAACGATGATCTCGCCTTCCATCCGTCTGGCTACGAAGTGCGGCAGGGCATCCGGGTCGTCGAACTGGCCGACCTGATCAGCATGAAGCTGGGCAGCGGCACCAAGTACGTGCATCGCGCCCAGGATCTGGCGGACGTCGTGCGGCTCATCCAGGTCTTGAAGCTCGACAAGGGATTCACGGGCAGGATCGCCAAGGCCTGGCGCAAGGACTGCCAGCGCCTGGTCACCGCCGTCGAGCACGGCACCTGACGGGTGGGCGAAGGGAAGCGTGCGCTCGGCGCCGGACGGGTCGTGGTTCTGCGGCCGATCACGCCAGCCGCCGGCCGGCTGCGCCGAACGTCACCTGGTTGCTGGCGCAGCGGGCCGGATCGTCCGGAGTTGCCGTCCGCCAGGCCGCACCGCCGCGCCGTGACCGCGCTGCGGGTGAAACCTTCCCCGGCCTGTGGAGGGACGGTGGAAACCCGGCCGGCCTGAACCTGGCGTGCACGGTGGAACGGAGCCGCGCCCTTGCCTAGTGTTTGTGCCGTCGCCCGCGAGCGCAATTCCGTTTCCGAATCCAGGGAGCCAACACCGTGTCCGCCAACGCGCGCACTGCCGCCATCCAGGTCATCGCCAACAAGACGCCGCTCGCGCTCGATGCGCAGCAGCGCCGGCCGCTGCCCGAGCTGTTCTCTGCCAACGTGTTCGGCTTGCAGCAGATGCGCGCCCGGCTGCCGGAGAACGCGTTCCGCGCGCTGCAGTCGTGCATGGAGCATGGCTCCGAACTCGATCCGCTGCTCGCCGACCAGGTCGCCAACGCGATGAAGGAATGGGCAGTCGAGCGCGGCGCCACGCACTTCACGCACTGGTTCCAGCCGATGACCGGCTCGACCGCGGAGAAGCACGACAGCTTCGCCAACCTCGACGGCAGCGGCCGGCTGCTGATGGAGTTCAGCGGCAAGGCGCTGATCAAGGGCGAGCCCGACGCCAGTTCGTTCCCGAGCGGCGGTCTGCGCGCCACCTTCGAAGCGCGCGGCTACACCGCCTGGGACCCGACCTCGCCGGCGTTCATCCGCGAGACGCCGAGCGGCGCCACGCTGTGCATCCCGACCGCGTTCTGTTCCTGGACCGGCGAGGCGCTCGACGAGAAGACGCCGCTGCTGCGCAGCAGCGAGGCGCTGAACCGCGAGGCGGTGCGGCTGCTGCGCCTGCTCGGCGACCAGAAGGTCAGCTTCGTCTACCCGACGCTCGGCTGCGAACAGGAGTACTTCCTGGTCGACCGCGACTTCTACCTGCTGCGCCCGGACCTGGTCGCCACCGGCCGCACGCTGTTCGGCGCCAAGCCGCCGAAGGGTCAGGAGCTCGAGGACCACTACTTCGGCGCCATCGCGCCGCGCGTGCTGTCGTTCATGCAGGAGGTCGAGGCCGAACTGTGGCGGCTCGGCGTGCCGGTCAAGACGCGGCACAACGAAGTGGCGCCGTCGCAGTACGAGCTGGCGCCGATCTTCGAGCGCACCACGGTCGCCGCCGACCACAACATGCTGTGCATGGAGCTGCTCAAGCAGGTGGCGCAGAAGCACGGCTTCCACTGCCTGCTGCACGAGAAGCCGTACGCGGGCATCAACGGCTCCGGCAAGCACAACAACTGGTCGATGGCGACCGACACCGGCGAGAACCTGCTCGAGCCGGGCAAGTCGCCGTCGCAGAACATGCGGTTCGTCGTCGTGCTGGCGGCAGTGATCCGCGCGATCGACCTGCACGCCGACCTGCTGCGCGTCACCATCGCCCACGCCGGCAACGACCATCGGCTCGGCGCCAACGAGGCGCCGCCGGCGATCCTGTCGATCTACCTCGGCGAGCAGCTCAGCGAAGTCGTCGAGGGGCTGATCGCCGGCAACACCGGCCGCACCGGCCAGAACAAGCGCGAGCACATGCGGCTCGGCGTCGGCGTGCTGCCGTCGCTGCCGCGCGACGCCACCGACCGCAACCGCACGTCGCCGTTCGCGTTCACCGGCAACAAGTTCGAGTTCCGCGCCGTCGGCAGCTCGCAGGCGACCGCCAAGCCGAACGCGGTGCTCAACACCATCGTCGCCGAGTCGCTGGCGTTCCTCGCCGACCAGATCGACAAGCTCAAGGGCCAGAAGGGCCTCGAGGGCGCGGTCAACGACGTCGTCGTCGAGCTGCTGAAGAAGCACCAGCGGGTGATCTTCAACGGCAACGGCTACTCGGCCGAGTGGCACGCCGAGGCCGAGCGCCGCGGCCTGCCGAACTTCAAGAACGCGGTCGACGCGATCGGCAACTTCTGCGCCGCCAAGAACGTGGCGATGTTCGAGCACTTCGGCGTGCTGACCAGCAAGGAAGCCGAGTCGCGCATGAACATCATGTACGAGGCATACAGCAAGGCGGTGGCGATCGAGGGCCAGAGTGCCTTGTCGCTGGCGCGCACCGTGATCCTGCCGGTGGCGCAGCAGCACCAGGGCGCGGTGGCGCAGAGCCTGATCGCGGCCAAGGCCAGCGGTCTCAAGGTCGACGGCCAGGACAAGCGGCTGCGCGACCTGGTGGCGCGGATCGAGACGCTGGTCACCGGCATCGACGAGCTCAACACCGCGTTCGAGCACGCCGAGCACCACAACGGCGCGCCGCAGGAGCACGCCCGGACCTACCGCGACAAGGTGGCGCCGGCGATCAGCAAGCTGCGCGAGACCGTCGATGCGCTCGAGACCATGGTCGACGACGCGCTGTGGCCGCTACCGAAGTACCGCGAGATGCTGTTCATGCAGTGAGCGGCGGCGCCGTCACCTGCTGGCGGCATCCAGCAGCAGGTCCTGGACTCCGGCCGGCGTGGCGTTGGCCGGCGGGGCGCAAGGCAAGGTGACGGCCGGGAGCAGTGGCCTGCGGCAGTGAACGGCGCCCCTGCCCGGCGTTGGTCGCTGCCGCCGGTCGCAACGGCGCGAAGTTTCTCGGCTGCCGGCAATCCGTTCGCGCGCGCCGGCGTCTTCAGCACGACGATGAGCCGATGACTGCTCAGGATCCACCGCTCGCCGAGCTGTTCCAGGCCCATCGCCAGGGGCTCGCGGGCGCGGTCCGGGGCGTGCTGGGACGCGATGCCGAAGTCGCCGAAGTGCTGCAGGATGCCTTCCTCAAGTGTTGGCACGGCCTGCAGCGCGGTGACCTGCCGCGCGACCCGGTGGCAGGGAGTGCGCCGCGAGGCTTGGGGGGGGCTTCGTACAAAATGACCACTACCATCCAGCCCAGCAAACATGCGGCTTCCAGGGCTTCGACATGGCTTTGGATTGAACTGCGCCCGTTCGCCCTTCTTCGGGTCGTCACCAGCGATCGGCGACCAGCCGGCAGTTCGCGCTAGCCGAAACGCCCTTCGAGATAGTCCGCCGTCTCCTGCCGCCGCGGCACCACGAACATCTCCTCGGTCACCGCGTGTTCGATCACGCGGCCCATCAGCATGAACACGCATTCGTCGCTGGCGCGCCGCGCCTGCGCCATGTTGTGCGTGACCATCAGGATCGAATAGCTGCCGCGCAGGTCCCAGATCAGGTCCTCGACCGCGGCCGTGGCTTCGGGGTCGAGCGCCGAACACGGCTCGTCCATCAGCAGCAGACTCGGCTTGCTCGGCAGCAGCCGGGCGATGCACAGCTTCTGCTGCTCCTCGAGCGAGATCTCGGTGGCCTTCCGGTGCAGGCGGTCGCGCACGCGGTCCCACAGCAGCACTTCGCGCAGCGCCTGCTCGACCAGCGCGTCCTCGTCGGCGCGGGTGACGCGGGTGTCGCGGTGCAGGCGCTGGCCGAACAGCACGTTGTCGCGGATCGACAGCGGCAGCGGGTTGGGCCGCTGGAACACCATGCCGACGTGGCGCCGCACCTGGATCGGCGACACCTGCGGGCCGTAGATGTCCTGGCCGTGCACCTTGATCGTGCCGGTGGTCTTGACGTAGCCGAGCCGTTCGTTGATGCGGTTGCAGCAGCGCAGCAGCGTCGACTTGCCGCAGCCCGACGGGCCGATCAGTGCCGTGACCTTGCCGTGCGCGACCTCGAGATCGACCTCGTACAGGGCCTGGAAGGTCCCGTACCAGAGGTTGAGGTCCTGCACCTCGATCACGTTCCTGCGCGCGGCGCTAGCCAAAGCGGCCCTCGAGGTAGTCGCGCGTGCGCGGGTCCTGGACGTGGCCGAGGAACAGCTCCTCGGTCGGCGCGATCTCGATGCAGCGGCCGCCGAGGAAGAACGCGGTGCGGTCGGCCAGCCGGCGCGCCTGCTGCACCAGGTTGGTGACCAGCACGATCGTGGTCTCGCGGCGCAGTTCCTTGAGCACTTCTTCGATGCGCATCGTCGTCACCGGGTCGACTGCGATCGAGAACTCGTCGAGCAGCAGCAGCTCCGGATCCTGCGACAGCGCCCTGGCGATCGTCAGCCGCTGCTGCTGGCCGCCGCTGAGCAGCGAACCGAGCTTGTCGAGCCGGTCCTTGACCTCGTCCCACAGCGCCGCGCGGCGCAGGCAGCGCTCGACGATCGGTTCGAGCTCGGCCCGGCGGTGCACGCCGCGCAGCCGCGGCGCCAGCGCCACGTTGTCGTAGATCGACAGCGGCAGCCCGACCGGCAGCGGGAACACCACGCCGATGCGCCGGCGCAGCGCGTAGACGTTGCGCACCGTGCGCACCGAGCGGCCGGCGAAGCGGATCTCGCCGTCGACCTGCATGTGCTGCACGAAGTCGTCCATGCGGTTGATCGCGCGCAGGAACGAGGTCTTGCCGCCGTTGGCCGGGCCGATGATCGAGAAGATCTCGTGCCGCCGCACGTCGAGCGTCACGTCCTGCAGCGCCACCTTGTCGCGGTAGCGGACCGACAGTCCCTGCACCTGCAGTTGCAGCGGTGCGGTCGCGGCCGGCGGCACGGTCACCACTTCTTCCTCCCGCGCAGGCGCATGCGGAAGGTGATCGCCACCGCGTTCATCAGCAGCACCACGCCGATCATCGTCAGCGCCACCGCGTACTGCATCGACTCGGGCACGTCCTTGATCTGCGTGGCGATGTTGAACAGGTGCAGCGACAGCGCCATCGTCGGGTCGAACATGCTGCTCGGATAACCGGTCACCAGGAACGCCGCGCCGGTGAACATGATCGGCGCGGTCTCGCCGACCGCGCGCGACACCACCAGGATCACGCCGGTCAGGATGCCGCCGCCGGAGTTCGGCAGCACGATGCGCCAGATCGTCTGCCAGCGGGTGGCGCCCATGCTCCAGCAGGCGTCGCGGAACGAACGCGGCACCGCCTGCATCGACTCGCGCGTGGCGACGATCACCACCGGCAGCGTCATCACCGCCAGCGTGCAGCTGGCCGCCAGGATCGAGGTGCCGAAATGCATGAAGTGCACGAACGCGCCGACGCCGAACAGCGCGTGCACGATCGACGGCACGCCGGCGAGGTTGACGATCGCGATGTTGATCAGCCGCGTCAGCCAGTTGTCGCGCGCGTACTCGCTGAGGTAGATCGCGGCGGCGACGCCGAGCGGCACGGCGACCACCAGCGCACCGAGCGTCAGCCAGATCGTGCCGATCAGCGCCGGCAGGATGCCGCCGGCGGTCATCTTCGCCTTCGGCTCGCTGAAGAAGAACTCCCACGACAGCGCCGGCGCGCCCTTCAACGTCAGCACCAGCACGATCAGCAGCACCGGCAGCACCAGCAGCAGCGTCATCAGCAGGAACAGCACCTTCATGCCCTGCTGCACCGACAGGCTGGCCCGCTCGCGCGCCGTCGCCGAGAACGCGGTGGCGCTCACCGGCGCCTCCGCATGCCGCGCACGATCCGGTCGGCGATCAGGTTGATGACGAAGGTGATCGCGAACAACAGCACGCCGAGCACGAACAGCGCCTGGTAGTGGTCGCTGCCGCGCGCCGTCTCGCCGAGTTCGGCGGCGATCGTCGCGGTGACCGCGCGCGCCGGGTCGAACAGCGAGGTCGGGATGTGGATCGCGTGGCCGCTGGCCATCAGCACGGCGATGGTCTCGCCGAACGCGCGGCCGATGCCGAGCAGCACCGCCGCCGACAGGCCGGGCCGCGCGTGCGGCAGCACGACCTTGCGCACCACCTGCCAGCGGGTGGCGCCGAGCGCCTCGGCGGCCTCGCGGAACGCCTCGGGCACCGCCTTCAGCGCGTCCTCGGCGATCGTCGTCATGATCGGCGCCGCCATCAGGCCGAGGATCACGCCGGCGTTGAGGATGTTGCGGTCGAACGCGAGGTGGAACGTGTCGCGCATCCACGGGCCCATGACCCGCACGCCGATGAAGCCCCACACCACCGACGGGATCGCCGCCAGCAGTTCGATCAGGATCTTCAGCCATTCGCGCTGTCGGCCGCGCGCGAACTCGCCGATGTAGACCGCGGCGCCGAACGACAGCGGCACCGCCAGCACCATGGCGATGCCGGTGATGCAGCCGGTGCCGACCAGCAGCGCCAGCGCCCCGTAGGTCGGCGGCTTGTCGGTCGGCCGCCACTCGATCGAGGTGAAGAACGTCAGCCAGTCGAGCCGCGAGCAGGCGAACTCGAGCCCCTGGGTGAGGATGAACACCAGGATGCCGCCGATGAACACGATCGCGGAGATGCCGCCGCCGAACACCAGCACCTTGGCGATCCGGTCGACCCGCCAGGCGCGGTCGCGGTGGTCGAACTCGGCGGTCGCCGGCGACAGGGGCTGACGATCGCCGGTCATGCCGCGCTCAGCACGCCTGTTCGCCGCGCAGCTTCTCCATCAGCTCGCGCAGCTTGGGGGCCAGGAAGCGGTAGGCGTCCTCGGGCCCGAGGTTGTCGGCGACGTCCCAGATCAGCACCGTGGTGTGGAACGGGATCTTGCCGAGGTGCTCGCGCACCGCCTTGCCGAGACCGACGACGATCTGGAAGTCGTCGAGCTGGTCCTGCAGCGTCACCAGCAGCGTCGGCCAGGCCTTGGACAGGTCGAGCCCGAGCTTCGGCGCGTAGTCGATGTAGGTCTGGTCGACGTCGTCGGCCGGTTTCCAGCCGGCGCTGCGGTAGCGGCCGCTCTGCGGGAACGCCTTGCGCGTGAAGTGCTCCGCCAGCTGGCTCAGGCCGTCGTTGCGCTCGTCGACGAACAGGATCTGGAACACCTTCTCGCCCTTCATCTTGCCGGTGCCGACGAAGATCGTCTCCTCGCAGATGTTCTTGGCCTGGTGGATCACGCGCTCCAGGCGGTTGAAGGTCGCCATCAGCGCGAACAGGTCGCTGATCGGCCGGCTGTGCTGCTCGCCCTCCTTGACCAGGTCGGCGAACACCTTGTCGAAGTGGTGCGCGAACTGCGCCGCGGCGGTCAGCGTGGCCTGCGCCACCGAGAGATCGCGCGAGTGGAAGCCGCGCAGCGCCTCGTGCAGCATGCGCCGCGCGTGTTCGGCCATCATCTCGACGTCGCGCGCGACGATCGCCGGCGGCGTGCAGGACAGCTGCACCGCGGTGCGCGAGATCGTCGCCGCGTAGTCGCCGATCCGTTCGAGCGCGATGTTGAGCCGCAGCACCGACGACACGTAGCGCAGGTGGCCGGCGCTCGGCAGGTAGCGGGCGACGAAGCTGTGGCACAGCCGGTCGAGCTCGCGCGTCTGCCGGTTGACCAGGTAGTCGCCGATGATGATCTCGCTGGCGAGATCGCGGTCGACGAGCAGCACCGCCCTGGCGGCGTTGCCGATCGCATCCTCGATCGTGGTGCCGACGATGCCGATCAGTTCCTGGATCCAGGCCAGATCCTTCTGCAGACGTTCTTCGTAGTGGGTGCTCACGGCGCTCGCGGGAAGGGGCCGCGCGCGGGCGTGCGCGCGGCGGTGCGCCGATGGTGCCGTGACCGCGGCCGGGCCGCAAAGGTTCTCGGCGTTTGCCGGCGCCGGCTCACAGCTTGTGCAGCGGTGGGTAGCCGGCGTCCTGCAGCACGCGCTGGCCGGCGTCGCTGATGATCCAGTCGAGGTAGCTCTGCACCTCGGGCCGCGACCCGACCAGCGAATACATGAACAGCGGCCGCGCGATCGGGTAGCTGCCGTCGAGCGTGGAGTCGATGCTCGGCGTCACCGGCGCGGTGCTGCCCTTCTGCACCGGCACGATCTTGACGTCCTTGTTGGCGAAGGCGATGCCCGAGTAGCCGATCGCGCTCGGGTTGTTGGCGACGAACTCGACCACGTCCTTGCTGCCGCTCTGGTCCATCGTGCCGAGCCGGTAGTTGCCCTTCTTCAGCACGTACTCCTGGAAGTAGTGGTAGGTGCCCGAATTGTTCTGCCGGCTGACCAGCACGATCTTGTCGTCGGTGATGCTCCTGCCGTCCTTGCCGTGCAGGCTGACGCCGAGCTCGGACCACTTCGCCAGCTTGCCCTTGTCGCCGTAGATCTCCTTCAGCTGGTCCATCGTGATGCTGGCGATCGGGTTGTCCTTGTGCACGTAGATCGCGATCGCGTCATGGCCGACCTTGTGCTCCACCGGGTCGTGGTGGTTGGCCTTGGCCTTCTCGATCTCCTCGGGTTCGAGCACACGGCTGCAGTTGGCGAGGTCGCAGCTGCCATCGATCAACGCGGCGACGCCGGTACCGGTGCCGCCGCCCTGGACGGTCAGCTTCACCTCCGGATGCAGTTCGTGGTACCTGGAGGCCCAGGCCTGCGCCACGTCCGACATGGTGTCGGAGCCCTTGATCATGATGCCGCGGGAGCCGCAGCCGCCGGCCAGCAGGGCGGCGGCGGCGAGGGAGACGGGGAAGATCTTCACGGGGCGTTGGTCCTTTCTTCGAACTGTCTTCGGTCGGCCAGCGAGTGTCCGGCGTCCGGTGAAGCGCAGCGTCGCCTTGCAACAAGAAACTGTGAAGACCGCCCGGCCTGCCGCCCAGCAGCTCAGCCGGCGCCCGGGCGCAGCGGCGGCAACCCGTCCGGCCCCGACACTTCACCGGCCGGCCGATGCCGGAACCGGCGGCTCTGCCAGAACCATTGCGCCGGCGCCGCCACCACGCCGCGCCCGAGGCCTTGGTTGATGCGCGTGGTGATGGCGAGCACGTCGGCCTTGCGATCGCCGCTCGGCGGGTGCTCGATGATGTCCCACACGTGCAGGTGGAAGCGCCAGCGGCCGGTGCGCGCCACGGTGACCACGGCGATCGGCGCCCTGGTGGCGAGGTGCAGCAGCGCCGGCGTGGCGACGGTCGCCACCTCGACCCCGAGGAACGGCGCGAACACGTCGTTCTTCTTGTAGCCGCTGTCGCACAACAGGCCGATGACCTCGTGCTGCGCCAGCACCTTCTTCAGCGTGCCGATGACGTTGTGCTTGGCGACCACGGTCTGGCCGGTGCCGGTGCGCAGTTGCGCGATCACGCGGTCGATCGACGGCACCGGGCTCGGCCGGTAGACCGAGGTGATCGCCATGCCGAGCAGACCGGCGGCCCAGCCGGCGACGTCCCACAGGCCGACGTGGCCGGTGGCGAAGATGATGCCCTGCTGCTTGTCGTACAGCGTACGGAGTCGCGGGTACTCGCTGAGGTCGCAGACCTGCTCGAGGTTGTCGCGCGTGATCTGGCGCAGCCGGCAGAAGTCGACCGCGAGCCAGGCCAGATGCCGCGACCAGCGCCACAGGTGCCAGCGCGGCCGGGTTGCACCGAGCGGCGCACCCGGGCGGAAGGCGATCGCGACATTGCGCCAATAGCCTTTGCTGCGCTGGCCGCGACGGTCGGTGATGCTCCAGTACAGCGCCCACGGAGTCGCGCACAGGTCCGCCAGCGCATAGGCGAGCCATGGCGGCAACGCGCCGAGCGTCCAGAACGACGCCGCCAGCACTGCCGCCGCGCCGCGGCTCCAGAACGGTTCGCGCCGCGCGCGGTCGCCTGTTGCCGGCGCGGCATCCTCGTCGAGGTCGGGCGTTCGCGGCAGTTCGCTCATGCGGCAGCGCTCACGGCGCGCGGCAGCCGCACCAGCGACAGGAACCACAGCCCGAGCAGCAGCTGTGCCGACTGTGCGAGCAGCGCCGGCTTGGCGCCGAAGGCATCGAACACCACGCCGTACACCGTGCTGCCGATCACCGACAGTTTCACGGTGATGCCGTACAGCCCGAAGTACTCGCCGATGCGCTCCGGTGGCGCCAGCAGCACCACCAGCTTCCTGCCGGCGGTCCAGATGCCGGCGAGGCCCATGGCGCCGAGCAGCACCAGGGTGAACACGAAGCCGGTGGTGCTGCCGCCGCCGAACAGTGCACCGCCGCAGAGACCGCCGAGCAGCAGAAGGCCGGCACCGCGCATGACCCGCAGCGGGTACTTGTCGGTGACCAGCGACAGCGACAGGCCGAACACCAGGCCGATGACGTTGAGCAGCAGGCCGAGCACGCCGACGAAGGCGATGCGGCCGGCGTCGGGATGCGCCGCCGACGGCTGGAAGGCGATGCCGAACAGTTCGAGCGTGCCGGCCTGGTACGGCGCGTCGAACACCGTCTTGACGTAGTCGGCGAAGAAGCCGTGCGCGGTGTTGACCACGTCGACCAGGAAGAAGTTGCCCAGCAGGAAGTACAGCAGCGCGCGGTGGCGCGGCAGCAGCCGCAGCGTCGCCGCCAGTTGCAGCGCTGCAGCGCGCAGCGCGCCAGTGCTGGAGGGCGGTGGCATCTCGCGGCGGTCCTGCACCAGCAGCAGGCACGGCAGCGCGAACAGCAGGAACGCGGCGGCCGCGGCCAGGAAGTACGGCTCCGCGTGCGTCAGGTGTTCGGGCGGCACCAGCACCAGGCTCAGCAGCACCAGCACGGTGCCGAGGTAGCCGACCCCGACGCCGAGGCCGCACAGCAGCCCCGCGCGGCTCGCCGGCGCGACCGAGGTCAGCAGCGACAGGTAGAACGTCATCGCCAGGTTGTAGGCAAAGTTGGCGACGAAGAACCACAGCAGCAGCGCCACGCGGCCGCCGCCGAGGCCGAAGCCGGCGAGCGCCAGCACGTTGGCCGCGGTCGCCAGCACCAGGTAGCTGCGTGCCTTGCCGGTGCGGTCGCACAAGGTGCCGAGGAACGGCGAGCAGACCCCGGCCAGCAGCAGCGCCACGGTCTGCACGATGCCGATGCTCGAACGCTCGGCGAAGCGTTCGGTGAAGTACGGCGTGAACAGGAAGGTGGCGCTGGCGACGTACACCGTGCTGGCGAGGTCGTACAGCACCCAGGCGAGCGCGCGCGGCCAGTGCACGGGGACCGTTGCTGCCGGCGGTTCCGGTTCGTTGGCCACGGCCGGAAAGTAGAGCGCCGCCGGGTGTCGCCGGCCAGCGCGCTGCAGCTCGGCAGCAGACGCGGGCCGGTCCGGCCCGTAGTCTTCCGCCTGGAGGTTCTGCCATGTCCGACCCGCGTTCGTCCCGCATCCAGCCTTCGCGCCGCGACTTCCTCGGTCGTGCTGCGGCCGCGGCGGTCGCCTTGTCGCTGCCGACCGCCAGCGCGCGCGCCCGCAGCCATCGCAGCCACGAGGCGCTGCGCCTCGGCATCGTCGGCCTGCGCGGCCGCGGCGGCGACCATCTCGACGGTTTCGCGCGGCTGCCCGACGTGCGCATCACGGCGCTGTGCGACTGCGACCGCGACATGCTCGACAAGCGCGCCGCGGCGGCGCAGAAGCTCGGCGCCACGCCGGAACTGTTCCAGGACGTGCGCAAGCTGCTCGACGCCCGGATCGTCGACGCGATCACGGTGGCGACGCCGAACCACTGGCACAGCCTGCTCGGCGTCTGGGCCTGCGAGCGCGGGCTCGACGCCTACATCGAGAAGCCGATCTCGCACGACGTGTGGGAAGGCCAGCAGCTGGTCGCCGCGATGAAGCGCCACGGCCGCGTGGTCGCCTGCGGCATGCAGAGCCGCAGCAACCCGGGCATGCAGGCGGCGATCGCCTGGGTGCAGTCGGGCGCGCTCGGCAAGCTGCAGCTCGCGCGCGGCCTGTGCTACAAGCGGCGCCCGAGCATCGGCAAGGTGACCGGCGACCAGCCGCCGCCGAAGAACTGCGACTACGACCTGTGGCTCGGGCCGGCGGCGCAGCAGCCGGTGCGGCGGCAGCAGTTCCACTACGACTGGCACTGGCAGTGGGACTTCGGCAACGGCGACCTCGGCAACCAGGGCGTGCACCAGATGGACCTGTGCCGCTGGGGCGTCGGCCAGGACCGGCTGCCGGAGCGGACGCTGAGCATCGGCGGCCGGCTCGGCTACGACGACGACGGTCAGACGCCCAACACGCAGCTGGTGTGGCTCGGCTACGAGCCGGCGCCGATCCTGTTCGAGGTGCGCGGTCTGCCGGACAAGACCGGCAGCAAAGAGATGGACAAGTACCTCGGCGCCAGCATCGGCGTGGTGTTCCACTGCGAGCACGGCGTCGTGGTGATGGACACCTACGACAGCGGCTACGCGCTCGATGCCAAGGGCCAGAAGGTGCAGGAGTTCAAGGGCGGCGCCGACCACTTCGCCAACTTCGTCACCGCGGTGCGCGCGCGCGACAGCAAGCTGCTCGCGGCCGACGCGCAGGCCGGGCATCTGAGTGCGGCGCTGTGCCACCTCGGCAACGACTCCTGGCGGCAGGGAGCGATGGCCAGCGCCGACGCCACGGCCGCGGCGGCGCGCGACCCGCAACTCGGCGAGGCGTTCGGCCGCATGCGCGAGCACCTCGGCCACAACGGCATCGAGCTGGCCACCGGTTCGCCGCTGCGGCTCGGCAAGCTGCTGACGGTCGCGGCCGACACCAGGTTCACGCCGCGCGAGTACCGCGCCGGGTTCGCCCTGAAGGCATGACCGCGCGGGTCGGGGTCGGCAGAGCTCTGCTGTTGGCCGCGGCGCTGCCGGCGCTGCATGCGCAGCAGGGCGACCAGAAAGGCGAGGCGCAACCGGACCTGCCGGCGAGCATCGTGGTGCCGCCGGCGGTCGTGCGCACGCCGGCCGAAGAACTGCTGACCTTCAAGCTGCAGCCCGGCTTCCGCATCGAGCTGGCGGCGGCCGAACCGCTGGTCGCGGATCCGATCGCGGTCGCGTTCGACGCCAAGGGCCGCGCCTGGGTGGTGGAGATGCGCGGCTTCATGCGCACGGTCGACGGCGACGGCGAACTGGCGCCGACCGGCCGCATCGTCGTGCTCGAGGACCAGGACGGCGACGGTCGCATGGACCGCAGCACGACGTTCCTCGACGGTCTGGTGCTGCCGCGCGCGGTGCTGCCGCTGCCCGGCGGGGCGCTGGTGATCGCGCCGCCGGATCTGCTGTGGGCCAGGGACCAGGACGGCGACCTGCACGCCGACGGCGTCGAGGTGGTGGCCAACGGCTTCGACGCCGGTCGGCTCAATCCCGAGCACGCGGCCAACGGGCTGGTGTGGGGCCTGGACAACCTGATCCACCTCGCCAACCATCCGTGCGCGTTCCGCCGCACGGCGCACGGCTTCGAACCCGTACCGACCAGCGGCGGCGGGCAGTGGGGGCTCAGCCAGGACGACCGCGGCCGCTGGTTCTTCGACTACAACGAGGACTGGCTGCGCTGCGATCTGCTGCCCAACGTCTACGGGCCGCGCAGTGCGCACTGCGGCGGTCTGCTCGGCACCAACTTCCGGGTCGTCGAGGACACCAGCGTGTTCCCGATCCACGTGACGCCCGGCTGCAACCGCGGCTACCAGCCGGGCGTGCTGCACGACGGCGTGCTGGTGCGCCACACCGCGGCGTGTGCGCCGTGCGTCTACCGCGGTGATCTGCTGGACGCGCGCGGCGATGTGTTCGTGTGCGAGCCGGCAGCCAACGTCGTGCGCCGCTTCGCCCTCAGCGAGACCGAGGGCCGGCTCAGCGGCAGGAATGTCTACCCGCAGGCCGAGTTCCTGGCGTCGACCGACGAACGGTTCCGGCCGGTGCAGCTCGCCAATGGCCCCGACGGGGCGCTGTGGCTGGTCGACATGTACCGCGGCGTGATCCAGCACAAGAACTTCGTCACCTCGTTCCTGCGCAAGCAGATCGAGAGCCGCGGGCTCGAACGGCCGCTGGACCTCGGCCGGCTGTGGCGCATCGTGCCCGACCACGGGCCGGCGCCGCGCACCCGGTCGCTGGCCGATGCCAGCGTGGCGCAGCTGGTCGCTGCCCTCTCTGCAGCCGACGGCTGGCAACGGGACCAGGCGCAGCTGCTGCTGGTGAGCCGTGCGGCCACGTCGGCGGTGCCGGAACTGCGCGCGCTGCTGCGCAGCGCCGCCGACGAACGGACGCGCGCGCACGCGCTGTGGACGCTCGATGGTCTGCAGGCGCTGACTGCCGGCTGTGTGATCGCCGCGCTGTACGACGCCGAGCCGGAGGTGCGCATCCAGGGCCTGCGCCTCGCCGGCCCGCAACTCGCGGGCGGCGGCGGTGGCGTGCTGCGGATCCAGTGCGCGCTGGTGGCCGAACGCGGCTCGGCGCCGGAGCGCTGGCAATTGGCTTTGGCGCTCGGCGAACTGCGCGATGCGTGGTCGCTGGCGGTGCTGTGCACGTTGGTGGCGACCGGCGGCGACGACGACGTGCTGCGCTCGTGCATTGCCAACGCCGCGGTCGGGCGCGAACTCGAACTGCTGGCGGCCCTGGTGGCCTTGCCGTCGTTGCACACGGCAGCGCCACCGCACGGCGCCATGCTGGCGTTGCTCGCGCGCAGCATCGTCGGCGGCCGGCAGATGCCGGCCACGGCCGGCCTGCTGGAGTTCGCGCGCACGCGGCTGCCGTGGCAGCAGCGGGCGCTGCTGCAGGGTGCGGTGGCGGCGCTGCCGCCGGGTGCGGCCCGGGCCGGCTACCTGACGTTCACCGCGACGCCGCCGGCGCTGGTCGAACTGCAGCGCAGCACCGACACGGCCAGGCTGGCGATCGAACTGCTGTCGGCGGTGGCGCTGCAGCCCGAAGTCGCATTCGAGCCGAGCAGCGCCGACCGCGAACTGTCGGCCGCCGGCGCGCGCGTGTACGCGAACGTCTGCGCAGCCTGCCATCAGCCGGATGGCCGTGGCCTCGCCGGCCTGGCGCCGCCGCTGCGCGACAGCGACTGGGTGCTCGGACCCGACACGCGGCTGTGCCGCATCGTGCTGCACGGCGTGCGCGGACCGATCAGCGCCGCCGGCCAGCAGTTCGACGGCGAGATGCCGAGCCAGGCGGCACTCGCCGACCAGGACCTCGCCGCCGCGCTCAGCTACCTGCGGCAGGCCTGGGGCCACCGCGGCAAGCCGGTGGCCGCGGCCGCGGTCACCGCGGTGCGCCAGGCCACCGCGGAACGCAAGGAAGCCTGGAGCGCAGCGGAGCTGCTGCGCGTGCAGTAGCTGGCGAGCCAGGCGCACCGGCGCGCCGGTTGCGTTGCTGCAGCAACATGACGGCGTTCTCGCAGTAGAACTGCAGTGAACGCAACCCGTCCCATCCATCCCCCTTGACGCGTCTTCCAGGAGGTCGATCATTGGGTGCCTGCCCTGGGGCGACCCCGACCGCAAATCCGTGTCTCGGAGGTGACCATGAAGTTCTTCGATCGTGGGGGCGCCATCCCTGGTGGCGTGTTCGTCCTCGCCTCGTTCGCGGCGGCACAGAGCGGCACCTGGACGAACGTCCAGCCACCGGCATCGCCGCCCTACCGCGCAACGGAGGGGATCTCTTTCGAACCTGCCAGCGGACTCGTCGTTGCCTACGGCGGCGCGACAAGTTCGGCGGCTACCACCGTGCTCAATGAAACGTGGGGCTTCGATGGCAGCACTTGGACGCAGCTCTTTCCCGTTGGGGATCCGGGCCCCCGGTTCAACACGCACCTCGCGCGCTCGCCAACGCCTGGACGCGTCGTCCTCTTCGGCGGCGCAACTGCCGTGTTCGTCGTAGAAGGCACGACCTGGGAGTTCGACCCCCAGTCTGTCACGTGGACCAACATGACACCGGCGGGCCCGAGTCCTTCTCCGCGTCAGCTCGCGACGACGGTGTACGACTCGACGCGAGGGCGCACGGTGCTCTTCGGCGGGACCAGCGGCACGGGCAGTTTCTTCTACGGCGACACGTGGGAGTGGAACGGAACGACGTGGACCAACGTCACCCCCGTCGCCGGTCCGGGCCCCGTGCCGCGCGCGTGGCATTCCATGACTTTCGATAGCGCTCGCGGTCGAACCGTGCTCTTTGGTGGCTACAACGGCGCGCAGCTTGGCGACACATGGGAATGGGATGGCACCCAGTGGACGCAGGTCATGACTCCTGTCTCGCCGTCACCGCGCAGCTCGGGCGCCATCGCCTATGATTCGGTGACGCAGCGTGTCGTGCTCTTCGCCGGGTCCCAGGGCTGGCCGATCGGTCTGAACGACGTCTGGCAATATGACGGGACAAACTGGTACCCGGTCTCCACTCCTGGCACCATTCCGCCGCCTCAGTATCTCCAGGGAATGGTCGAGGATCCGGTGAGTGGTGGCATCCTCGTCTATGGTGCGTTCGGAGACGGTTGGGTGCCTCTGAACGACACCTGGCTCTACGTCCCGATGGTGGTACCCGCCACCTTCTCCACGTTCGGCGCAGGCTGCGCCGGAACTGCCGGGGTCCCCGCGCTCGCCGCCGCCCCGGGGCAATTGCCGTGGATCGGCAGCACGCTGACGCTGGAGTTCACGAACCTGCCGAGCACCGTGTTGAGTCCGGTCATCGCCAGCCTTGGCTTCTCGCGAACGATGTGGGGATCGCTCCCGCTGCCCTACCCGCTGGCCGGTTTCGGCATGCCCGGCTGCTTCGTCTTCATCGCGGCCACCTTCAGCAGGAACCTCGCCAACGCCGCAGGCATGGCCACCTGGCCGATCGCCGTGCCGAACAACCTGGGGCTGGTCGGGACGCAGTTCTTCGTCCAGGGTCTGGTGTTCGACTTCGGCGTCAACCAGTTCAACGCCGTGGTCACCAACGCCGGAGCGGGCGTGGTGGGAGTCCGGTAGCTGCATCCAGCTCCGCAAGCTGCTCCCGCCATGGCCCGCGCGCGGGCGGGCTTCCCGGCTCTGCCCTGGTTTTTCCAGGCCTTCGCATGACGCCCAACGCTCCGTCCGCGACTCTCTACCTCGGCCTCGACGTCGGCACGCAGAGCACCAAGGCGCTGCTGATCGACACCGCCAACAAGATCGTGGTGGCGCGCGCGCAGCACGGCTACGGGCTGCTGGCCGGGCTGCCGCCGGGCCACATGGAGCAGCACCCCGACACCTGGATCGAGGCGGTGCAGCTGGTGGCGCAGCAGGTGCTGCGCGGCATCGATCCGGCCCAGGTCGCCGGCATCGGCGTGTCGGGCCAGCAGCACGGCTGCGTGGTGCTCGACGCAGAGGACCGCGTGGTGCGGCCCGCCAAACTGTGGTGCGACACCAGCACCGCCGCCGAGGCGCAGGAACTGAGCCGGCAGCTCGGCCAGCCGGTGCCGGCCGGGTTCACGGCCAGCAAGCTGCTGTGGCTGCGCCGGCACGAGCCGGCCAACTGGGAACGCGTGCGCGCGGTGCTGCTGCCGCACGACTACGTCAACTTCCGGCTCACCGGCCGGAAGACCATGGAAGCCGGCGATGCCTCGGGCACCGGCTTCTTCGCCGCGCGCACGCGCACGTTCGACCTGGCGGCGGTGGCGCGCATCGACCCACGGCTCGCCGCGATGCTGCCGCCCCTGCTGCAGGCCGGCGAACCTGCCGGCTTCCTGTCCGCGGCCGGCGCGCAGTTGCTGTCGCTGCGCCCAGGAACACCGGTCGCCGCCGGCGGCGGCGACAACATGATGGCCGCGATCGGCAGCGGCGCCACGCGACCGGGCGTGGTGGTGGTGAGCCTCGGCACTTCGGGCACGGTGTTCACGCACAGCGAGCGCCCGGTGATCGACCCGCACGGCCTGATCGCGCCGTTCTGCAGTTCCACCGGCGGCTGGCTGCCGCTGCTCTGCGTGATGAACCTGACCGGCGTCGCCGAAGAAGTGCGCGCCGCGTTCGGTCTCGACCACGAGGCGCTGACGGCGGCGGCAGCGCAGGTGGCGCCCGGCTGCGGTGGTCTGCTGTGGCTGCCGTTCCTCGACGGCGAACGCGTGCCCGATCTGCCGACCGCGACCGGCACGCTGCTCGGCATGCGCCATGGCCTGCTGCGCCCGGGCCATCTCTACCGCGCCGCGCTCGAAGGCACGTCGCTGAACCTCGGCTGGGGTCTCGACCGCATGCGCGCGCTCGGCATCGCGGTCGGCGAAGTGCGGCTGGTCGGTGGTGCTGCCGGCAACGCGCTGTGGCGGCAGATCCTCGCCTGTGTGTTCGCGGTGCCGGTCGTGCGGCTCGCCGAGGCGGAGGCCGCAGCGCTCGGCGCGGCACTGCAGGCAGCGTGGACCGTGCGGCGTCTTGCCGGCGAATCGGTGAGTGCCGACGCGGTGGCGGGGCCGTTCGTGCGCATCGAGGGTGCGGCGACCGCGCCCGAGCCGCAGGGCGTGGCCGCGTACCGCGAACTGGCCACACGCTTCCGCGGCGAGGTCGGCCGGCTGCATGGCGCCCGCTGAGCCGTGCCGGTGAACAGCACTCGTCGGCGCCGGCGCCGGCGCTAGACTGCCGAGCACGATGGCCATGCTGGAACGCACCGAGCAGCGCATTCTCGGCGTCCTGATCGAAAAGGAGCTGTCCGTCCCCGATTCGTACCCGATGAGCGAGAACGCGCTGGTCGACGGCTGCAACCAGAAGAGCAACCGCGACCCGGTGCTGGAGCTGGTGCCGTTCCAGGTCGCCGGCGCCTTGATGGCCTTGCAGGAGAAGGAGTGGCTGGCGCGGATCGACGGCGGCGGCCGCGTGCCGAAGTACCGCCACCGCGTGATCGACCGGCTGGCGCTCGATCGCAGCGAACTCGCGGTGCTGGCCGAGCTGCTGCTGCGCGGACCGCAGGCGCCCGGCGCGCTGAAGCCGCGCGTGCAGCGCATGGGCTACCACGCGACGCCCGAGCAGATCGAGGCGTTGCTGCAGAAGCTCGCCGCGCGCACGCCGCCGCTGGTCACGCAGCAGCCGCTGGCGCCGCGTGAGCGCGACCAGCGCTGGCGGCATCTGCTCGGGCCCGGCAGTGACGCGGCGGCACCGGCTGCAGTACCGGTCGCGGCGGCTGCGCCGAGCAGCGGCGACGGTACCGCAGCGCCGGCGCCTCGCATCGCCGTGGTGAGTGAGGACCTCGCCGAGCGCGTGGCCGCGCTCGAAGACGAAGTGCGGGTGCTGCGCGCCGCGGTCGATGCGCTCAAGGAGCGGTGAGCTTCGCCGCCTGCAGGGCGCACCAGCGCGCGTTCATCTCGCCGAGCGCCACCACCAGGCGGTAGCTCAGGCGCAGCGGCCGGTCCGGCTGCAGCTCGGCCGTGAACGTCGAGCCGAAGCGGCCGTACGGCCGCGCACTGTAGCGGTTGGGCCGCGGGTTGGTCGCGGCGTCGATGTGCAGCACGGTCACCGGGCCGGACGGCATCGGCAGGATCGCCGCCACCCAGTCGCAGCCCGAGTACACGTCGTCGCCTTCGGCCTTGCTGCCAGGCCCCAGCAGGTAGCGCACCTTCGGCGCGCCCTCGGGCGCGAATGCCTGCAGCGCGCGGAACTGACAGCCGGAATGTTGCGGGTCGGCGGCGAGCCGCAGCGGCCCGGCCACGGCGCGCAGTTCGCTGACCAGGTCGATCACCGTGGTCTCCGAACCGCCGTCGCTGACGCGCAGCGCGCGCAGTTCCTCGGCGACCACGGTGCCGTCGCCGGCGAGCCAGGCGATGCGGCTCGCGCGCCAGTCGTCGCCGGCGAGACCGAGCGTGCGCGGTTCGACAAAGGCGAGGTGCCGCTGCGATTCACCTTTGCCGCAGTGCCAGAAGTCCCAGGTCTTGCCATTGGCGGTCACGCGGTTGAAGGCGACAAACAGTCCGCGGTGGTGCGGGAACTCGCCGCCGGTGCCCTTGGTCAGCAGTTCGCCGTCGGGCGCGAACACGTGGTGGAACACCTTGTCGGTGTCGTCGTGGCGGGCGGGATCCCAGGCCGCTTCGTAGCGCAGCGCCACGTGGCCGCGCAGCCACACTTCATCGCCGTGGTACGACGGCGTGGAGCTGCAGCCGGCAAGGAACAGCAGCAGCGATGCGCAGGCGCGGAGGCGCATGCGCGCACGATGGCGCCAGCGGTTCACGAATGCACCAGGATCCGCAGGTCGCGGACGTTGTTGCCGGCGGGTGCGAGTACCAGATCGTCGAGCGCTGAGAACAGCGGATGCGCGTTGCAGCGGGCTTCGGCCGTGGCGACGTCGAGGCCGAGGGCCTCGGCGCGCGCGACCGTGGCGCCATCGGCGACCGCACCGGCGGCCGGTGCGCTGCCGTCGCGGCCGTCGGTGCCGGCGCTCAGCACCGCGATCGGTTGCGAGGCGATGCGGCGGGCCACGGCCAGCACGAACTGCTGGTTGCGGCCACCGCGGCCGGGCTGCGGCGGCAGCGGCACGCTGAGTTCGCCGCCGGCGAGCACGCAGGTGGGCTGGCCCTGTGTCCGGGTCCTCGCCGCGCGCAGCGCCGCGAGCAACGTGTCGGCGAGCTCGGCGGCGGTCGCCGAGTCGGGCGCCGCGACCACTTCGGCGGCGAAACCGGCGGCGAGCGCGGCACGGCGCAGCGCCGCCAGCGCCGTGTCGTTGTCGAGCACGGTGGTCCAGCGCGAACGGGCGAAGGCGCGGTCGCCAGGGCGCGGCAAGGGTCCCACGTGTCCAGCGCGCAGCAGCGTCTGCAGCGAGGATGGCAGCCGGCGGCGCAGGTCGTGCCGTTCGAGCACCGTGTCGAGTTCCTTCTGTGAGCCGGCGTCGGGCAGCGACGGCCCCGACGCGACCGCGTCCGGATGCGCGGCCGGCACGTCGCTGATCAGCAGCGTGATCTGCTGCGCAGCCGCGGCGCGCAGTGCCAGCCTGCCACCCTTGACCGACGAGAAGTGCTTGCGCACGACGTTGATCGCCAGGATGTCGGCGCCGCAGGCGACCAGCAGCCGGTGCAGCGCCTGCACGTCGGCGAGCGGCACGGTCTGGCTGAGCGGTCGTTCGAACAGCGCCGAGCCGCCGCCGCTGATCAGGAACAGCACCAGGTCGGGCTCGCCGGCATTGCCGAGCAGCACCAGCGCGCGTTCGGCCGCGTGCAGGCTGCCGAGGTCGGGCACCGGGTGGCCGCCGGCGCACAGCTCCAGCGGCGGCAGCGGCGTGCCATCGTCGAGCTCGCGCGGCGGCACCAACAGGCCGCGCACCTCGCTGCCATGCAGCAGCGGCAACAGCGCCTGCGCCATCGGCCGCGCCGCCTTGCCGATCGCCAGCACGAACACGCGCCGCACCGCGGCGAGGTCGATCCGTTCGCCGGCGACCGTCAGGACCTGGCCGTCGCGCTGCACGTGGCGGGCGATCGCCGCGCCGACGTCGAGTTCGCGCAGCGCGGTGTGGAACAGCGCGCGCAGGCGGTCCTTCACCGCAGGACCTCTCCGTTGACCGGGTGCTGCGGCCGCTCGCCGCGCAGCAACGAAGCACAGTTCTCCGCCGCCATCGCGCACATGCGCGTGCGCGTCGCCACCGTGGCGCTGCCGACGTGCGGCAGCAGCACGACGTTCGGCAGCCGCAGCAGCTCGGGATCGATGCGCGGCTCGTGTTCGTAGACGTCGAGGCCGGCGCCGGCGATCAGCCGTTCGGACAATGCCGCCACCAGCGCCGCTTCGTCGACGATCGGGCCGCGCGAGGTGTTGATCAGCACGGCGCTGCGCTTCATGCGGCTCAGCTGGTCGATCGAGATCAGGTGCCGTGTGGCCTCGTCGAGCGGCACGTGCAGCGACACGAAGTCGCTCTCCCTGAGCAGCAGGTCGAGCGACACGCGGCGGGCCTGCAGTTCGTGCTCGAGCTCGGGCGCGACCTTGCGGTTGCCGGCGTACAGCAGGCGCATGCCGAAGCCGCGCGCGCGGCGGGCGACGGCGGTGCCGATGCGGCCGAGGCCGACGATGCCGAGCGTCTTGCCGCAAACGTCGGTGCCGACCAGCAGGTCGATGTCCCAGCGCTGCCAATGGCCGCCGCGCAGGAACCGTTCGGCCTCGGGCAGCCGGCGCGCGGTCGCCAGCAGCAGCGCGAACGTCAGGTCGGCGGTCGATTCGGTCAGCACGCCGGGCGTGTTGGTGACGACGATGCCGCGGGCGGTGGCGGCGGCGAGGTCGATGTTGTCGTGGCCGACGGCGATCTGGGCGATGATGCGCAGCTTCGCGGCGCCGTGGATCACGCGCGCGGTGATCGGGTCGGTCAGCTGGCAGACGAGGCCCTCGGCGTGCTGCAGCAGCCGCAGCAGCGTGTCCTCGTCCATGACCTCGTGGCTGTCGCGGTAGTCGACGACGCAGTGCTCCTGCAGGATCGAGATCGCCGCCGGGTAGACGTGGCGGGTGACCAGGACCCGTGGTTTCACTGCGACCCTTTCGTGAACGCCGCAAGCCGGACGTTGGCCTGCGGCAGATGGCGCAAGGCGCCGCAGTCGGCCGCAAGTCTGGCGGTGCGCTCGTAGTGCAAGAGGTCGCGCGCGCGGTCCTCGCGGTTGATCAGCATGGCGTTCTGCTGCAAGGCGTCGAGGAAGGCGACGAACGCCAGCCCGGCCTTGTAGTGCTGGGTCGGCTCGGCGAACACGTGGCGGCCGAGCTGCTCGCAGCGGTCCATGATGGCGAGGAACGCAGGGGCGTCGCCGAGCGCGAGCAGCCGCAGCGCCATGCCGGCCGGCACGGCGATGGCGTCGAGGATGCCGAGCAGCGCGTGGCTGAAGTCACCGAGCGCCACTTCGTGCGCGCCGATCCGGGTCCAGCGCTGCACCGCTGGCGGCGCCGCCGGTGCTTCGCCCTGCGGATCGCCGCCGAGGATCAGCCGGCCGAAGTGGAAGTCGTCGCCGGTCAGCACGATCTGGTCGCGCGGCAGCAGTTCACTGCGCACGCGCAGTTCGAGTGCGCTGTCGAGCAGCGACAGCTTGCAGCCGCGCACCTTGCCGGGGTCGAGCGCCAGCACCTGCTGGAACGAATCGCCGGGGAAGTAGCCGCGCAGCGCCGGCAGGAACATGTCGCCGAGCCAGTGGACGAACAGCGGGCCATCGAGCTGGCGCACGATCGCCGTGTAGACGTCGACGTAGTCGCGTTCGCTGGCGCCGTTCAGGCTCAGCCACGGCATCGGCAGCAGCATCGGGATGCCGCCGCACGATTGGATCAGCTGCGCCTGGAACACCACGCCGTCGACCAGGTCGCTTTGCCGCCGCACCGCTGGCAGATGGTCGGTGCCGGCACCGGCGACCCAGCCGGTGGCCGGCCGCAGCCTGCCGCAGTCGCGGATCAACCGTTCGGCGCCGGGCCAGCCGAGGAAGAACCGCTGCGCCGTGTCCATCGCCTCGGCGATGCCGAACCCCAGGGCGATCAAGTGCATCCGGATGCCGAGGGTCGCCGCCCAGTCGACGTGTTCGGCGATGGCGGCCGCGTCACCGGGCTTGGCGAGACTGTGGTCGAGGGCGCGGTACGACTCGCGCATCACCACGTGCGCGGCGGCGAAGCACAGCCGCACCGGCCTCGTCGCGCGTGCGGTGGCCAAGGCGCTGCGGTACGGGGCCAGCACGTCGGTGAGCGGCAGCGGATCCACGGCCGGCAGCTTGACGTGGGGTCGCGGCGGGCGCCAGTACTTCGGTTGCTACCTGCGGGTGAAGCGTGGCAGCTGGGCGTTGCGAGCAACATGCGGCCTGCGCTACCGCACGATGCCGGCGCTGCGTTGGTTCAGCAGATCTCGGCGCTATTCGCCGATCACCAGCAGCAGCGCGTCGCTGACCGAGAAGCCAGGACCCGGCGCGCCGGCGTCGATGACCACAGCCTGAGCGGTCAACGACACGCCGATCAGCGACGGCAGCGCCGGGATCGGCTGCGGCCAGGCGGCGTGACCGTTGAAGGACGCGTTGGTGCCGAGCACGGCGATGTCGCCGGCGGTGCGCACGACGCACGGGCCGAGGCTGGTGATGCCGTGCTCGGTGCCGAGCATCAGGAACACCGGCGCCAGCGCCGGCGCG
>Ga0209488_10000198_pt1 | contig 47209 bp, 36 predicted proteins | sample Rivendell_Oct201_8_FD_188349 | JGI IMG/M metagenome (GOLD analysis project Ga0209488, IMG submission 188349) | Vadose zone soil microbial communities from the Eel River Critical Zone Observatory, Northern California, USA -... | ecosystem: Environmental > Terrestrial > Soil > Vadose zone >...
CGCTCAGGACTGGTCCTCACTGGCGGGCACGCTGGCCGGGCAGTTCGAAGCTTGGCTCAGGAGCTCCCAGTCGGCCGGTCCCTGGTTCGCCGCCGCGAATGCCGCATCGCCGGGTCCGGGCGGGGGATTCGGTGCCGCCCAACCCGGGTCCTTCGGTCCGTTGCCGCTCGGCGCGGGGGCCGCCCCCCAACAGGACGCACAACGCACCTGGGATCTGTTCGCGCGACTCGCGCAGCTGCAGGGACAACTCGCCTCGCACTGGAGCGAGATCGCCAACAGCGCCGCGCGGCGCTTCGTCACGCGCCTGGGAGCTGCGGCGGGCGGCGCGCCGACGCTCGACAACGCTCTGAAGCTCTACGAGCTGTGGGTGAATTGCGCCGAGGAAAGCTACGCCGCGACGGTGCGCAAGGATGACTTCTGCCGCCTGCAGGCGGAACTCGCGAACACCTCGGCCGCACTGCTGGTGGAGCAGCGCCGGCACGCCGAGACGCTGGTGCGCGCCTTCGGACTGCCGAGCCGCAACGAGGTGGACGCGCTGTACGCGCAGCTGAAGGATCTGCGCCGCCAGCTCGCCGAGCTCACCGATGCGGTGCCCGCCAGGGGGGCGGGCGCGAAGCGCCGCGCGGCGCGCGCAGGGGGCACGCGGCGTCGCAACCGTGCGCGGAAGCCACGCGCTTGAGGCCGTTCGCCCCCGGCGCCGAGGCGCTGTTTCCGGAACTCACTGTGCGGATCGCCGCCACCCTGGCACGGCTGCGCGAGGTGCAGGGCGTCACGGTCGGCTGCTCGGCGAAGCGCGCCGTGTGGAGCTGCGGCAAGACGACTCTGCATCAGTATCTGCCGCTCGCACCGGCGCCGCCGCGCGCCCGCGGCAGGCCCGTGCTCATCTGCTTTGCGCTCGTCAACCGCCCGTACGTGCTCGACCTGCAGCCGGATCGTTCGCTGGTGCGCCGGCTGCTGGCGGCGGGCCTGTCGGTGTATCTGATCGACTGGGGCGATCCGGACGATGCCGAGCGCTGTCTCGATCTGGAGGACTACATCGAGGGCCATCTCGGCGGCTGCGTGCGCCACATCCTCGACAGCCGCGCAGGCGAGGCGCTGGATCTGCTCGGAGTCTGCCAGGGCGGCGTGCTGAGCCTGTGCTACACGGCGCTGCACCGCAAACAGGTGGCGAATCTCGTGACGCTGACCACCCCGGTAGATTTTCACACGCCCGACAACCTGCTCTCGAAGTGGGTGCAAGGGCTCGACACCGAGCTCCTCATGCGCAGCGCCAACGTGCCGGGCGAGGTACTCAACGGACTGTTCCTGTCGCTCATGCCGTTCCGCCTGACGCAGCACAAGTACGTGCGGCTGCTCACCGGCAACTGCGATCGGCGCACGCTGGAGGACTTCGTGCGCATGGAGAGGTGGATCTTCGACTGCCCGCCGCAGGCGGCGGTCGCGCTGGCGCAGTTCGTCAGGTGGTTCTATCAGGAGAACCGCCTGGCCCGCGGGACGCTGCGCATCGGTGGCCGCAGGGTGGACCTGGGAGAGATCCGCCAGCCGGTGCTGAATCTCTACGCGCTCGAGGATCACATTGTGCCGCCGGCCGCCTCGTCCGCCATGCAGCGCTACCTCGGCAGCGCCGATTACACCGGCTGCGGCATCGACACCGGACACATCGGCATGTACGTCAGCCGCAAAGCCGCACACTCGGTCCCGCAGCGCATCGTCGCCTGGCTGAAGGAACACAGTTCCTGATGCCCCACGGCGGCGCAGCGGCCCGCCGAGCCAGGTCAGTATCCGCGCTCGACGTCCACCACCGACAGCAGCGGCTCGCCCGCGACATAGCGGCGCAGATTCTCGCGCAGCACCGCGACGCGCTGCTCATCGGCCAGCGGCGTATCGGCCGACACGTGCGGGGTGATGATGAGGTTCGGCAGACGCCACAGGGGGCTGTCGGAGGGCAGGGGCTCGGGATCGAAGACGTCGAGGCCCGCGCCGGCGAGCTTGCCGCTGTTGAGTGCGGCGATCAGGTCCGCGGTCACCGTGCTGCGCCCGCGCCCCACGCTGATGAAGTAAGCGCCGGGCTTGAGGCTGGCGAAGAACTCGCGGTTGAAGATACCGGTCGTCTGGGGCGTGAGCGGCGCGCAATTGACCACGAAGTCGGCATCCTTCGCCAGCTTCAGCAGCTCATCGGGTAGTCCGACGTAGCTCACGTAGTCAGGTCCGGTGCGGCCGCTGGCGCGGGTCGCGGTCACGCGCATGCCGAAAGCGTGCGCGCGCCGGGCGACTTCGGTGCCGATACCCCCCAGGCCCACTACCAGCACGGTCTTGCCCTCCAGGTCGGCCAGGGGCGGCGCGTTGTCCTGCGTCCAACGGCCCTGTTGCTGCTCCTTCAGGAAGTAGTCCAGGTGGCGACTCAACATCAGCATCATCCCCAGCACATGCTCGGCCATGCTGGGGCCCATGGTGCGCTGCAGGTTGGTCAGCAGCAGATGACGCTCGCGCATCAGGGGCTGCTGCACGCAACGCTCGACGCCGGCGGCCGGCCATTGGATCCACTGCAGCTGCTTCGCCTGCGCCAGCACCTCGGCCGAGCACACCCCGAAGGTGACGTCCGCGGCGGCAATCTCGCGCGGGGTCGCCGCGGCGATGTTGATGAGCTTGGCGTGTGGGGCCGCCTGCTGCAGCAGCGGCAGCTCGTCATGCAGCTGCTCGCTCACCAGCACGATGCGCGGCGGCCGCCAGCCGGGGCGCTCGCGCGCCGGCTGCGCCGCGACGTGCAGGCCGAGCTTCTCGATCAACTGGGCGGTGGATGCCTCGCCCACGGCAAGGTTCGCGGCGAGCGCGCGCGTGGGGACGCTGAGCGCATACAGGCTCAAGGTGACTGCCACCGTGAGGAGGCGGGGCCTGATCAGCATGACGAGCTCTCCCTGCGGGGGACGTGCAGTCTACGCCATGCCTCCGCTGACCGAGATGATCTGTGCGGTCACGTAGGAAGCATCCTCCGACACCAGAAACGACACGACGCCGGCAATCTCCTCGGGGGCCCCCAAGCGGTTCATGGGTACCAGCCGCTCGATGGCCCGGGCGTCGAACAGTCCGGCCGTCATCGGGGTCTCGACGATGCCGGGGGCCACGGCGTTCACCGTGACGCCGCGGGTCGCTACTTCGAGCGCGAGCGCCTTGGTGGCGGAGTTGAGGGCCCCCTTGGCGGCGGCATAGTTGACCTGGCCCTTGTTGCCGATCAGCGCGGCGATGGATGACACGTTGACGATCCGGCCCCAGCGGGTGCGGATCATCGGCAGCAGCAGCGGCTGGGTGGCGTTGAAGAAGCCGTTGACCGACACGTCGATCACCCGGTGCCATGCTTGCGGGCTCATGCCCGGCAACACCGCGTCATCGTGCACCCCTGCGTTGTTGACCAGGATCTGGATGGGACCTGCCTCGAGCACCGCCTCGAGGGCGGCGCGTGTGGCGGCGCTATCGGTGATGTCGAAGTTGATGGCGCTGGCGTGCCCCCCCCCCGCGACGATGTCCCGCACCAGCGCTTCGGCTACCGCCACGCCCCGATGCGAGTGCACGTACACGTGGTGGCCATCACGCGCCAGGCGGCGGCACAGCGCACCACCGATGCCACCGCTGCCGCCCGTCACCAGGGCGCGCCGGGGAGCGGCGCTCATGCGTGGGTACCGGCGTCGAACACGATGCTGGCGCGCCCGCTCACGAGCGGCTGCTGCGCGCTCCACACCGAGAACTCATACAGCACCGTGCGTGCGTCGCCGGTGACCCGCTCGGCGGCGGCGATGAGATCCGCCTGCAGATCGTCCAGGCGCACGACGTGCAGCGAGACGTTGCGCACGCTCGCCAGGTAGCCGACGCTCGCGCCGATGCTGCCGCGTACGCTGGTGGAAACGGTGCTGGCGAGCGGCGCGCTGGCGGCCACCAGTGCGCCATGCACCGCCATGGCCTGCGCGGCGTACTCGATGCCGCAGGCGGCGCCCAGGCGCCCGTGCTGGCGCAGCGGATTATCGGGGCTGCGATGTGTCGCGCTGCGGCAGCGAATGCGCGTGGCGTCCCAGGACAACACCTCATCGAGCAGGCACATGCGGCCCTTGTGGGGGATGTGCTGCTCGATCCATTGTCGGTCTAACGGCATGCGCTCACCTCCACGGCCAGGCGCTTGCCGGCGAGGTATTCGAGCAGCACGCGGCCCGTGCTGCGCCGCGCCAGGTGTGCGAGCAGCGGCAGGCTGCGGGCGGCAGGAATCGAGCGGCGTAAGCCGTCGAGCGCGCACTCAGCCATGCCATCCGCCGGGGCGTCACTCAGTGCGGCGGTGAGGTGCGCCTGCGAGGCCGCCCCTGGCGCCGGCGCCAGCACCAGCGCCACACCGAACGCATCCGGGATGGGACGGTGCTGATGCAGGGGCTCGGGGTAACCCGCGTCGTAGGCGACGAGCAGTACGGTGGTTCGCTCAACAGCCACCTGAAGTAAGGCCTCCAGCAGTCCCGCTGCAAAGCTCGCATCATAGGCGCACAGCGCATTGGAAGCGGGGGTGGCCTGGGTCGCAATGCTCCAGTAGCCGGCGGCGGCGTTGTGCACGGAGTTATGAAAGCGGGTGGGCGAGAGGTGTCGCTCAGCCGAGGCCAGCACCTGGCAGATCTCGTGACAGTTCTGACCGTCGCCACCGGAGGAAGCGAACACCGCCGCCAGAGCCGCCGGATCCGCGCCGGCGCGCGCGGTCGCTTCCAGCCCCACCGCCAGCGCCAGCCGCACGACGGTGCCGGTGCGCCGCCGCTCGGCGCTCGGCAGACACTCGGGCGCGGGCAGCACCGTCGGCGCGCGCGCCCAGGGTGTCTCCCGGGTGAGCAGGCGTGCCCCGGCCGGCCAGTCACCGATGCCCGGTCCGAGGAGCCCGATGCCGTTCACGTACGCCGCGAGGGCCGCCATCGCGCTCACCCGGCCCGGCCGAAGATCAGGCTGCAGTTGGAGCCGCCGAAGCCGAAGGAGTTGCTCATGACGCGCGCGAGGGGCGTGGCACGGTTATCGCGCAGGTAGTGCACGGACAGCGCCGGGTCGACCTCGGTGGTGTTGACGCCCGCCGGCATCACTGCGTGCTGCAACGCGAGCGCGCAGATCACCGCCTCGAGCGCGCCGGCGGCGCCGAGCGTGTGACCGGTCGCGCCCTTGGTCGAGCTGCCGGGGATCGAATTGCCGAGCACACCGGTCACGGCGCGCGCCTCGGCGTCATCGTTGCTCGGCGTGCCGGTACCGTGAAAGTTGATGTATTCGATGTCCTGCGGGGCGAGTGCGGCGGAGTGCAGCGCCTGCAGCATGGCGGTGCGTGCGCCGCGGCCTTGCGGATGCGGAGCGGACATGTGGTGCGCGTCGCTCGATTCGCCCACCCCGAGCAGCAGCACCGCATTCGCGTCCAGGCTCTCTGCGGGACGCTCGAGCAGCGCGAAGGCCGCGGCTTCGCCGATGGAAATGCCGTCGCGCGCGACGTCGAAGGGCCGGCACGGCGTGCGCGACACCAGCTGCAGGGAGTGAAAGCCATAGAGCGTGGTGAGGCACAGCGAGTCCACCCCGCCGACGAGGGCGGCGTCGATCAGCCCCGCCTCGATGGCGCGCCGCGCCGAGGCGAACACCTTGGCGCTGGAGGAGCACGCGCACGAGATCACCACGGCCGGACCCGACAGCTCCAGGGCCTGCTGCGCGAACGCCGCGAGCGAGAACGTGTTGTGCGCGCCGCGGTAGCGAAAGTGCGCCGGCAGCGCACCGCTCACCGGGTCGCGCTCGCGGTAGGCGAGCTCGGTCTCGAGGATGCCCGAGGTGCTGGTGCCGAGAAACACCCCGACGCGCTCGCGCCCGTAGCGGGCGGCGGCGCGCTTCACCGCCTCGGCAAGACCGTCCTGCGCGAGGCCGAGGTGGGCAAGGCGATTGTTGCGACACTCGAACTCGTGCAGCGTCGCAGGGAGCGGGGCGTCATCGACGCCCGCCACCTCGCCGACCCAGGTGTCGAGCGTCACCGTCTCGAAGGCGCACGGGACAAGCCCGGTGCGCCGCTCGCGCAGCGTGGCGAGCGTGGCGGCGACACCGCGACCGATGCAGCTCGTGGCCGTGAAGCTCGTGAGCGCGAGCGGATTCATGCGCCGCTAGTCTACGTCAGACGCCCGGCACGATCTGCGGCCGCGCGCAGCGTGATGGGGGTGAGCCGCGCGGCGGTGACCGCCGCCAGCAGGAGCGGCAGCACCTCCAGGATCACCGCGCCGCCGGCGGCGGTGCGCGCGGCGTGTCCATCGTGCAGCAGCAGGATGTCACCGCTCTGGAGGTGGCGAGTGAGTCTGCCGAGCACGCGAGCAGGACTGCCGCTCAGGGTGTCAAAGCCGCGCCGGGTCCAGCTCACCAGGCGCAGATTGGCGCGCGCCAGCACCGGCTCGAGGAAGGGGTTGCGCAAGCCCGCGGGCGCACGAAAGAACCGCGCGACTTCCCCGGTCGCCGCCGCGATGCTCTGCTGCGCGCGCCCGATCTCCTGCGCCAGCGCGCGGGGCCCGAGGAGCGAGAAGCGATGCAGATGGCGCTGGCTGTGATTCTCGATGGCGTGGCCGCAGCGCACGATCTCGCGGGCCAGGCCCGGGTGTCGGGCCACCCGCTCGCCGATGCAGAAGAAGGTGGCCCTGGCGCCGTGCGCCTCGAGGAGCGCCAGCACGCGCGGGGTGACCTCCGGATCGGGGCCATCGTCGATGGTGATGGCGATGGCCGGGCCGCCGGCACCGGCCGGCAGCCGGGTCCAGTTCGGGCCCAGCAGGCGACTGCGCGGCCACAGGCCTGCGGCGGTGAGCAGCAGATGATCGGCCACCACCGCCGACAGTGCCCACGGCCACCACCGCGGGCGTGCGAGCAGCGCGCCCACGGCGCCGAGGTGCAGCGCCACCGAGCCACGCAGCAGCACGGACGGCCGCCGCGGTTGCGGCGCGGACCGCTCAGGCATGAGCAGCACTCACGAACCGGGCATCGAGAAAATTCTCCCAGAGCCGATACCAGGTGGGCCAGTCGTGGCCGCCCGGCACGATGTCCACGCTCCCGGGGGCGAGCGCGGCGGCCATCAGCCGATGCCGCGGTGCGAAGCGATCCTCGCGCCCGAGCCCCAGATGGATCGGCAGCGCGCGCGCGCCGAGCGTCTGGATGAAACGCCAGATGCGCCGCTCTTGGTCATCCGCGGCGATCTCACCCGGGCGCCAGGCGTGCACGCCGTCGGCGCGGGCAATCTCATCGGTCATGATGTGACTGCCCAGGTAGGGGGCGAACAGGCACAGCCCGTCGATCTCCTGCGGGTAGCGCTCCGCGCAGCACAGCGCAACGTAACCCCCGAGCGAGATCCCGCCCAGCCAGATCGAGCAACCCTGCGCCCGCGCCGGCAGCAGCAGCTCCTGCCGCACCCGCGCGAGCAAGGTGCGGTCGGTGAGGTGCTGCAGCTCGAGCCGCGCGAACAGCAGGTCGACTTCCAGGTGCCGTTGGCGCACCGCCCGGGCAAATCCTGCGCGCACGAAATCCTCGGGCCCGCTGTAGGCGGCGGGCAACATGAGCACTCGCATGGGCGCGCTGTGCCCGGCGTGCGCGGCGTCCGCGATGGTGTGCATCATGAGCCAGCCGCCGGCGCCGCATCCGCTGCCGGGCGCGCCAGCAGCGCTGCGAACAACAACGCCAGCAGCGTCCCGGGCGCCACGGTGGACCCCAGGTCCGCGAGCACCGGGACGCTGGAGGAGGCGAGCACGCCGAAGGTCAGCACGGTGGCGATGTTGGCGACCAGGAGCGATGCGAGCGTCAGCGGCACGGAACCGGAACGCGCACTCGCGCTGCTGCGATCGAAGAACAGCGCGTAGTTCGAGCCCACGGCAACGATCAGCAACATGCCGACGACGTGCAGGATGGTCAGCCGCTCACCGAGGGCCACCAGCAGCCCCGCGACTGCCAGCACCGACAGCGCGAGCGGCGCCACCACCCGCGCGACCCGCGCAATCGAGCGCAGGGCGGCCCACAGCAACAGCACGATGGCCCCGAAGCCGGCGAGCGCCAGCCGCACGGCTTCCGACAGATAACCGGCATACAACCGATCGGCTTCGCCCTTCAGATCAAGCAGCACGGCGTGCACGCCGCGCGCCTGCGCCAGTGCGGCGCGCACGCGCTCGACGGCGCTCGCGGGCAGATCCGCGGACGCCACCGCGGACAGCGGCAGCAGCGCCGACCAGCCCCCGCCGCTCTTGACCAGCAGGCCTTGCGCGGCGGCGGCGAGTGAGGTGCCCTGGAGGTCGGCGCTGGTCAGCGGCGGCGCGGTGCGCGAGCGCTCGACGTCAATGAGAAACGGCTGCAACCGCGCCGCGCTCACCGGCAGACCCGCGAGGCCCTGCTGCAGCCGCGCGCTCAATTCCGCGGGCGCCGGAAGACTCGCGCGGCGCGCGCGCTGCGTGGCCAGTGGCGGCAGGAAGCGGGCCGGGGACTCGAAGCCCCCGATCACGCCCTGATCGATGAGCGGCGTGAGAAGCGCTCCCAGTGTGTGGGCGGCGGTGAGGGCGGATTCGCGGTCCGGCGCGGATGCGACGATCGCGTAGCGCACATCCGGGGCGCCGGCCTGCGCACGCAGCTGTTCATCGAGCGCCTGGTCCGCCGCGGGAGTCGGGTTCAGCGCCGACAATTCGCGATTCCAGAGCGTGCCGCGATGCGCATACAGGACGGCGCCGGCCAGCAGCGGCACCAGCACGAGCGTGCCGCGGAATTGCCTCAGCTTCTGCACCGCGCGCGCCAGACGTTCGCCCGGCGCGCTCAGGTCGCGCACGGTGAAGCTGCGCGGCAACCACCCCGGGAGCACGAAGCGCGTGACCAGCGCCGCCGCCACGAGTCCCGTGACCGAATACAGCCCCAGCTGCGCCAGGCCAGGAAACGCGGACGGCAGGAGCGCGGCGAACCCGCAGATCGAAGTGAGCACGCCCAAGCGGATCGTCGGCCACACCGCGTGCCGCCAGTGCACGGCGCCCTGGATGAAGAGATAAATGGAGTAGTCCACCGCCTCACCGATCAGCGTGACGCCGAAGCCGAGCGTGATGCCGTGCACGGCATCGAACCCCAGCGCAACGGCGGCCACCCCGGCGAGGGCGCCGCAGGCGACCGGTACGAGCGTGAGCAGCAGCGCCGGCAGCGAGCGATACACGCACAGCAGCAGCACCGCGACGAGTGCGGCGCTCACGCCAGAGAGGCGCATCACCTCGCTCTTGATCATGGCGCGCGAGGCCACCGCGAACACCGGCGGTCCGCTCATCAACAATCCGACCCCCCGCCGGTCGGCCGGCGGGATCGTCGCCAGGCTCGAGGCGAATGCCCCCCGGATGGCCTGGCACGCCGCCTGTTGCGCGTCGGTGTCGGAGCCGGCGGCGCGGACCTGCACCATGAGCAGCGCGCGCGCGCCATCGCGCGAGCTCCACACCCCGAGGGTGGTGTGCGGACCGCGCTCCGGTCCGAGAGCCGCGAGAATCGTGAGCATCTCGCCGGTCGGATCGCGCGTGAACAGCGGTTTGATCAGAGCGCCCTCGGGCGAGGCCAGCAGGTCGAGCGAGTCGGTGATCGCCGCACGCAGCCCCTCCACCGTGAAGCGCTGTGCGGTGACTGTCTCACTCAGCAGGTAGCGGTGGCGAAACAGAAACTCCCGCTCGCGCTCGAGGCTCGCCGCGTCACCATTGTTGACGGCGATGAAGCGCGGGTCGGGTCTGAGCTCGCGGGCGAGCTGCGCCGACAGATGCGCGCGCGTGAGCGCATCCGCGCCCTCGAGCGCCACGAGGATGAGGCGCCCGGCGGGGCCGCTGCGCAACTGCTCGATCAGGAGGGTCTGGGTCGCGCTCGGGTTGCGGGGCAGAAACGCCGACAGGTCGGCGGTGTAGGTGGCGCGTGCGACGAGGGCGACGGCGATGACCACCAGCAGCCCCCAGATCAGGTCCGCGGCAGCCGGCCGGGTCATGGGGGAATTTCGGGACCGAGGGTGAGGAGCGAGGTATCGCCGTCGCTCTGGCGGATCTGCACGGTGCGTATCACATCGCGCTCGCCTTCGATGCGGACGTCCTGCACGGCGCCCGCGAGGCTCGCGTCCACGGGCACCAGGAGCAGCGTCCAGTGCGCGAGCGTGCCGTCGAACTGAACGCGGAAACTGCGCTCCAGCGCCGCGCGATCTCCGGCGAGCGTGGCGCGGATACTCTCGACGAACGGCGCCACCTGCGGATGCTCGCGCAGCTCCATGACGTAGGTGCGCTGTCCGCGGCGCGCCGTCAGCACGCCGTGCTCCAGCACCAGGGTCTGCGCCTTGGGTTTCAGCGTGCGCTTCTCCAGGCGATCGGGTGCGTCGTACAGCAGCTCACCGGATGATTGCAGCGGGCGCTCGAGCATCGCCAGCTGCTGCACCTCGGTGAAGGCGACGTGGCCATGCCGGCGCGCCGCGAGGAGCCGCAGAAGCTCATCGAACGCCGGCGCCGCGGCGGCCTGAGCGGCCGCGGCGCAGGCAGCGGCGAGTGCCAGCGTGCTCGCAACGCCGACGGCGCGGCGCTGCCGTCTCACACCGGTGCTCGCGGCGCAGGTAGGGCCGGGGCATCGGCGCCGTGCCAGAAGTCGTAGAAGTTGAACCAGTTGTAGGGATCGCTGCGGCAGTACGCCTCCAGCAGCGCGACGTAGCGCGCGATCGCGGCGCGCACCGCCGCCTCGCGACCGGCGGGATCGGGCCGCGAGAAATCCGCGATCTGCCGGAACACTACGTGGTAGTGATTGCCGCCGCGGTACAGGCCCGTCATGAAAATCACCGGGCGCCTCAAGGCGGCGGCGGCGCGCATCGGACCGGAGGGAAACAGCGCCGCACGCCCGAGGAAGCTCACGACCTGCGCCGGGGCATCCGCGAGGGTGCGGTCGGCGAGCATCCCGACGAACTTGCCCTCATCCAGACAGTCGCGGATCCGCAGCATCGCCTCGAGCTGCCCGAGCGCAATGATCTCCGGCGCGCTCACGCGGTTGGCGGCTCGGAAAAATGCGGCGACCCGGCTGGCGTTGCGCTCGTACATCGCCATGGCCACGCGCAGACCCGGGCGGCGCCGGCCCACCGCGCTCATGATCTCGAAGCTCCCCAGGTGCGCGCCGAGCAGAAACGCCCCGCTGCCGCGCGCGACCGTGTCGTGCATCAGTTCCTCACCCTCGATCGAGATCGCGAACAGGTCGTAGCGCTCGTGCATCAGATAGAGGCGATCGAGAATGGTCGAGGCAAAGGCATACACCTGTCGGTAGCGATCGGTGGCGCTGGGCTCGCGTCCGAGCGCCCGGTGCAGGTACGCGCGCGCGCCGCGGCGCGCGCCGGGCGCGAACGCGAAGAAGTAGGCCGCGATGAGATGCAGGAGGCCGCGCGCCACCGGGCGCCCGAGCCGCAGTGACAGGAAGATCATTATCCTCAGGAGGGTCGCGCTGCCTCGCTCGGGTGCGTCGGCCCATTGCGCGCCGCTCGCCCGCGGGCCGGCGGGGACGGCAGCGGCCTGCGCGTCATGCGGCTCAGCGGGGACGATCGCGGGCACGAGCACCCCGTGCGCCACCGGATGTCCGGCGCTCGCGATATGGAAGCGGATCGACCCATTCGGCCGGGGTTCGTGCTCAAGGGTCAGTGTTTCACCTGGACGTACGGGTTTCACGAACTTCGCCGCGCCGATGCGCCAGCGTGTGCCCCCGCACGCCTGCGCCTGCTCCACCGCGCGCAGCATCTCATCGAGCAGCAGCACGCCGGGCAGAATCGGCGCGCCGGGAAAGTGTCCGGCGAGCGCCGGGTGCTCCGCGCCGATGGTGACGGTGACGGCGCCCACGGCGGCGTCTCACGCTGACTTCAGGTGCGTCGCCGCCAGAGACCTCAGGGCCTCCTGCGGGAGCTTGCCGGTGCTGTTGCGCGGCAGGTGCGCCACGAACAGCAGCGGGCGCGGCAGGAAAACCGGATCGATCCGCCGGCGCAGCTCCTGCACCACCCCCGCCGCATCCAGCTCCGGGGCGACCACGCAGGCGGCGACGCGCGCGACGCCGGCGTGTGAGGCACGCGGGTCATCGAAGTGGAAGAAGGCGCCATCGAGGACGCCGGGGATGGAATTGAGCTGGTGGTTGAGGTACGCGAGCGAGCTGCGCTTGCCGCCTATGTTGACCAGATCGGCCACCCGCCCGTGCAGCAGGAAGCTCCCGGGGCCGGTGACTTCCAGCACGTCGCACATGCGCGTCGGCTGCTCGATGTGACCGCCCTGCGCCCAGGTCTCCCCGTCCCGCGCCGACAGCGTGACACCCGGCCACAGCCGCCACTCGGGGGTGTGCGTCGGACGGCGCACGCTGATCTGGCCCGTTTCGGTCGAGCCGTAGATCTCCAGCAGCCGGGTGTTGAAACGCTGCTCGACCTCGGCGGCGAGCTGCTGCGCCAGAGCCGCGGTGGAGGATACGATCAGCTCCGCCGGCGGCAGCGCAATCCCGGACTCCAGCAGTGCGCGCAGGTGAATCGGGGTCGAGATGAGAATCCGCGGGCGCGGCACCGCGGCCAGCACCGCAGCGATATCGGCGGGGTAGAAGGGACGCTCCGCGCACAGGGCGTGCCCGCACCCGAGCGCGAGCAGCACGCTGGATTCGAAGCCGTACATGTGCTGCGGCGGCACCGTGGCGACGATGGCGCACGAGGTGCCGGCGGACAGTCCCAGCCGCTTGGCCTCCTCACGCACGCAGGCGATGAGCCGGCCCCAGGTCTTGCGGTACGGGAGCGGCGTGCCGGTGGAACCGGAGGTGAACACGCAGGCGGCGAGCTGCGCGGTGTCGATCGCGGGCACGAGCGCCGGGTTCGCCGTGAGCGCGGCGCCGCCGGGGAACGGCACGCGCGGCAGGTCGATGTCGCAATCGGCCTGGTCGGTGAGGCAGATCACGTCCGGGGCGAAGGCAGTGAGCTGGCGGATGACTTCGGGGGTGTGCGTCGAGGGCAACAGGCTCACCTTGCCGGAGACGAGGCTGGCGGCCAGACCCACCGTGAAGTGATAGCGGTCCGCGCACGCGTTGAGCACGTGGGCGCCGGCGCCCAGGACCTGCGCCACCCGGGTGAGGTCGGCGAGAAACTGCCTGGCGAGAATCGGCACCCCGCCGCGGTAGGCGATGACCGCGTCGGCGGAGGTGTGCGCTATCAGCGGCAGCGTAGCCAGAGGTCTACTTAGTCCTGTGCGCGGTGATGTAGTCGGCGAGCTGGCGCAGCGAGCCGAAGATGTGCTCGTTCTCCTGGCTGTCGGCGCGCAGCTGCACGCCGTACTGCTTGGATACGACCAGTGCGATTTCCAGGATGTCGATCGAGTCCAGGCCCAGGCCCTCGCCGTACAAGGGCGCGTCCGGATCGATGTCGGCGGGCGCCACGTCCAGGTTCAGGGCCGCGATGATGAGGCCGGCGACCTCGCGCACGAGTGCGGCGGCGCTGGCCGGGGCGGTGGGCTGCCGCAGGGGCGACACTTTCTCTGACATGAGACCTTAACGGAGCTTGGGCGTTGGCAGCCGCCATTATACAAGGCGCCGCGCGATGAGGAGCGGCAGGCGGATCAGGAAGCCGGGAAGGAGCCGCAGGTACATGGATGTCAGCAGCACGTTGTCGCGCCAGTAATTAAAGTGTGAGACGCCACCCTCCGCGGCGCTGAAGTAGCGCACCGGGGCCGGCAGGTTGACGGCGGGAACGCCGCGCCAGCTCAGGCGCACCACCGCCTCGGGGTCGAAATCAAAGCGCCGCATCCAGCGGCTCCTGCGCATCGAGGCGAGGAGCGGCGCGATGGGATAGACACGAAAGCCGAACAGCGTGTCGTGGATTCCGGCCCACAGCGTCTCGAGATTGGTGGACCAGTTGGCGACCCTGCGTCCGCGCCGGCGGATACGCGGCACGCTGGCATCGAATACCGGCTCGCCGAGAATCATGGCCTGCGGTGCGGCCATGGAGGCGGCCATGAAGGCAGCGATGCACTGCGCCGGGTGCTGGCCGTCGGAATCCATGGCGAGCGCATGGGTGAAGCCGGCGCGCTGTGCCTCGATGAGGCCATCCAGCAGCGCCGCCCCCTTGCCGCCGTTTCTGGCGCGTACCAACACGCGCAGCCGTGGGTCGCTGCGCGCGAGAGCGCCGAACGCCTCGCCCGAGCCGTCGGTGCTGCCATCCACGATCACCCACACCGGAGCCCACTGTGCCAGTGCGGCGCGCACCGTCTCGACACCCTTGCAGCCCGGGTTGTAGCTCGGGATCAATACGACGTGAGTGGGGGAGGCAGTCAATCTTCGCTGTCCACGAGCCGTGAAGAGCGCCGGATGATCCAGGCAACACCGAAGCCGCCCGACCAGTAGCTGTCGCGCCTGACCAGCGGGCTGTCGGCAAAGCTCGCGCCGGCGAGTGTGTCGTGGCGCAGGTACGCGCCCAGCCAGCAGGAGGGGTAGCGCCGCGTCAGCGCGGCGATGAACTGGGTGCCCGCGTAGCCGCCGTGCGCCTGGAACGCCGGCCGATCGGCCGTCGCGTATTGGGGCGCGACGCTGTAGAAGTAGTCGTCATAGCGGCGATTGGCGAACAGCGGGCCGGCGAGCAGTCCCAGCTTCCAGCCGTCCGCTCCGCGCCTCTGGGCGATGTCGAGATTGACGTGCGGTGCGAGGAACAGGCCGACCATCCGCGCAGAGGCCTCGACCGTGAACGCGGCGCGCGCCGGCAGGCGCACGTCGAGCGTGACAAGCGCAGAGGCGCTCTTCCATAGGTGCACATCCAGGGACGGCCCGACCTCGAGCGTCGGGCGCAGGTCCGGCATGCCATGCCGCGCCGAGTCGCTGCGCACCGGGGTGGTGCCGTTGACACTCAGGTTGAGCGCGATCCGCTCCTGGTCGAGGAGCCTGCCCCGCAGGCCGCGGTGATCGGATCTGAGAAACTTTCCGCGGTACACGAGATACGGCACCGGCACCGGGTACGCGTGCACCGTATCCGCGCCGCGGTAATCGTTGAATACCAGCGCGCCGGCCCCGAGGCCAAATTCCCACAGCGGCTTGGGCTCGGCGCGCGCGGCAGCGCAGGCCGCCGCGGCCAGCGCCGCAGCCGTCAGCAGCGGCGCGACTTTCCGGGTGCGCATGTCAAACGCGGCGCGCGTGCAGCTTCAGGCATCGGTGTGCAGCGGGCACATTCCGGTCGCTTCGATCTCGACCAGCAGATCCTGGCGGCAAATGTCCGCCTGCAGGTAGATGACCCTGGCGCCGGCGCCGAGTGCGGCCGCCAGCTCCGCCTTGATGACCGGCAGGTCCGCGGGCCGGCGCACGTACACCTTGCAGGCGAGCGCACCGAGCTCGAAGCGCGCGCTGCGCGCCACGCGGTTGGCTTCCGCGAGCAGCGCCTCGATGTTGGCCAGGGTCTCGCGCGTCTGGGCGGCGGTGTCGCCGACGTGGAGGGATCTGTGACCGACGATACTCGCGGTGCCGGAGATGAACAGAGCGAGTCCCCCGCTCTGGCGCAGCAGCGTTGCGCGCGAGAACATCGGGCTGTGACTGCCGTACTGCCGCGGGTAATGGTAGGCGCTCACCTGGCGGGGATTCTCGAGGAAGGTGGGCGCGGTGCGAGCGGCCAGGAAGTACACCACCAGGGGACTGTCGCTGGCGGCGCCGAGCGCGGAGGCCGCCGGCACGTTGCCGCTCAGCGCGCGGCCGCACTCGCGCAGCACCTGCTGGCGCGCGGTGTTGAACTGCCGGTAGCGCTCGGTGCCGTTGGAATCGCGATTGATGTCCGGCAGGTAGTTCCACACGCGCAGCAGGTGCGGGTAGTTCTCCGCATCCAGGGTCGCGCAGATCTCCCGATAGGCCTGGGTCGTGGCCTCGTGCAGGGCGCTGTGCGGCGGGCCGCGGCCCGCCGGCGGGTGGCATTCGGGCGCTTCGGTCAGGGCGATGCAGCCAAACAGCATGTCGGCGGTGCTGCGGAAGCGCACCCGCTGGCGCTGGCCGGAGGTGGCCGGCGTGTCGCAGCGCCACACCTCGTAGACCTGCCCGCTGCCGGGCAGCACCGGAGTGCTCACCTGCGCGACCGGGATTTCCGCCGCCGCGCTCGGCGAATCCCGGGCGCCGTTGAAGGTGGCGACACCCAGCACGTCGCCCCACCGTGCCGCCTGGTACTCGGCAAGTGAGACGTAGTCCAGATGCAGGCCCGCTAACGCGCGCATCGGCCGCACGATCGAAGCCCTTAGTTCTTCGGCTGCGGCTCGTCGGACTTGCGCGTCACGGTCGTCTTGACCTTCTCGGCGCCGTCCTTGACCGTCTTGCCGACGGTCTTGGCGCTGTGCGCGACCGCGTGACCTGCCTTCTTCGAGTCATCGCGGATCGCGTCCCGGGCCTTGCCGGTCTTCTCGGCGACCGCGTGTCCGGCCTCCTTGGACTTGGCTTTCACCTCGTGTCCGACGGTGCGGGCGCTGTGCGCCACCGCGTGCCCGACCGTCTTGGCGTCCTCCTTGATGACCGTCTTGGTGTCGGAGGCTGGCGTGCTCTGGGCGTGCGTCCCCGCTCCCCAGGCCAGTGCGAGTGTGGCGGCCATGGCCGCCCGGAGGAAGTTTGCTTTCATGACAAAGTATCGTACGACAGTCGCGCGGTGTTTTGCACGGCGTGGCTCCCCACGAGCGTGCGGCACCCGCCGGCGGGTGGGCAAAACGGTGCCAATCGTCACCTCCTTCGGGCACACTTCGGCGGATGCGCCTCGAGCGGCTGCCGATCTCGGTTCTGCGAACCCGTTACGTGCCGGGCGGCTGGGACCTGCTCGCCTTCGTCTTGGTGTGTGCCTTCTTCGTGTATTTCGCCCAGGCGGCGCACGGACTGGCCGGCTCGCTCACGCGACTTGAGGCGACGCCGATCTCGCTGGCCCCTGCGGCGCTGGTCGGCTACGCCGCGCGCACTGCGCTGCGCATGCTGATCGCGATGCTGGCGTCGCTCCTGTTCACCTTTACTTACGCGACGCTCGCCGCCAAGAGCCGGCGGGCCGAACTGATCCTGGTGCCGCTGCTGGACTTCCTGCAGTCGGTGCCGATTCTGGGCTTCTCGATCACCATCCTGTTCTTCCTGCAGCTCACGCCCGGGCGCGTGGCGGGCGCGGAAATGGCCGCCATCTTCCTGATCTTCACCAGCCAGGCGTGGAATATGGCGTTCAGCTTCTATCACTCGCTGCGCAGCATTCCGGACGAGCTGGTGGAGGTGGCGCGCAACTTCCAGTTGAGCCCCTGGCTGCGTTTCTGGCGCCTGGAAGTGCCCTTCGGCATGCCGGCGCTCATCTGGAACATGATGATGTCCATGTCCGGCGGCTGGTTCTTCGTCGTGGCCTCCGAGGCCATCAGCGTCGGCAACACCACGGTCACCCTGCCGGGCGTCGGCTCCTACATCGCGCTCGCCATCGAGCAGAAGAACCTCGCGGCGATCGGCTGGGCGATCACCGCGATGTTCGTGGTCATTCTGATATTCGACCAGCTGCTGTTCCGTCCGCTGACTGCGAGTGCCGACTGGTTCCGCCTCGAGCAGGAGACCGGGCTCACGCCCAGCCACTCATGGGCGCTCACGATGATGCGCCGCTCGCGCGTTCTCGGCCTCCTCGCCCCCGCGTTCGCCGCCATGCTGCGCGCCGGCGTGAAGCCGCGCGCGCCGGCGGCGGCGGGTGCGGCGCGTCAGCCCAGCCCCTGGAACGCGCGTTGGGTCGACTACGCCTGGTACGCGCTGCTCGGGCTCCTGGGGCTCACGGCGCTGTGGAAGACCGCGCGCTTCGTTCTTGCGGAAGTGCACCCGGCGGAGATCGGCCAGGTCATCGTGCTCGGCTTGCTCACGCTGCTGCGCGTGGCAGTGCTGATCGCGCTCGCCAGCCTCATCTGGGTGCCCGTCGGGGTGTGGGTCGGCTTGCGCCCGCGTGTCGCCAGCATCGTGCAGCCGATCGCGCAGTTCCTGGCCGCCTTTCCGGCGAACCTGCTGTTTCCCATCGTGGTGTCCGGCATCGTGCTGCACAAGCTGAACCCGAACATCTGGCTGAGCCCGCTCATGATCCTGGGCACTCAGTGGTACATTCTTTTCAACGTGATCGTGGGCGCCTCGGCACTCTCGCCGGACCTACGCTACGCCGGGGAGAACCTCGGGGTGCGCGGCTGGCTGTGGTGGCGCCGGGTCGGCCTGCCGGCGGTGTTCCCGTTCTACATCACCGGCGCCATCACCGCCTCGGGCGGCTCCTGGAATGCGAGCATCGTCGCGGAAGTGGTCAGCTGGGGTAAGGAGAAGCTCACGGCCCACGGGCTCGGCGCCTATATCGCGGAGGCCACCAGCGCGGCGGACTTCCAGCGCACCGTGCTCGGCATCGTGGTATTGAGCCTGTTCGTCGTCACGCTGAACCGGCTGTTCTGGCGGCCGCTGTATGCGCGCGCCGAGCGCAAGTTCCGCATCAGCTGAAGGACCCTCAGGTGAGGAGAATACCGTGAACGTCACCGCCCCGGCGCTGAATCTCGCGCCACTGCTCGACGTGCAGGGCTGCTGCAAGTCCTTCCGCAAGCCCGACGGGGACGAGCTCGTCGTGCTCGAGAACGTCAATCTCACACTGCGGCCGGGGGAGATCGTGGGTCTCCTGGGGCGCTCCGGTTCCGGCAAATCGACGCTGCTGCGCGCGATCGCCGGGCTCGAGGAGCCCTCCGCGGGCGCCGTGAATTATCTCGGCCACCCGGTGAGCGGCCCGGCCGCCGGTATCGCCATGGTGTTCCAGAGCTTCGCGCTGTTCCCGTGGCTGACGGTGCTGGAGAACGTGCAGCTCGGCCTCGAAGCCCTCGGCATGGCGGAGCCGGAGATGCGCCGGCGCTCGCTGCAGGCGATCGACCTCATCGGCCTCGACGGCTTCGAGTCCGCCTATCCGCGCGAGCTCTCCGGCGGCATGCGCCAGCGCGTGGGGTTCGCGCGCGCGCTGGTGGTTCATCCCAACATCCTGCTCATGGACGAACCGTTTTCCGCTCTCGATGTGCTGACGGCCGAAACGCTGCGCAACGACTTCCTCAACCTGTGGGGCGAGGGGCAGTTGCCGATCAAGTCGGTGCTGCTGGTGACGCACAACATCGAAGAGGCAGTAGAGATGTGCGACCGCCTGCTGATTTTCTCCACTCAACCGGGGCGCGTGGTGGGCGAGATCCTCGTCGATCTGCCACAGCCGCGCAGTGCGCTCGATCCGCGCTTTCGCGCGCTCGTGGACCGCGTGTACGTGGAGATGACCGCCAAGCCCCGCGGCGAGGCGCGCGTCGGCCCCAAGGCCGAACGCTTTCCGGGGACGGGCATCGGCACGACGCTTACGCACGTCTCATCCAACGTGCTGCAGGGGCTTCTCGAGGCCGTGGGCGAGCCGCCCTACAACGGCAAGGCCGACCTGCCGGTGATCGCGGAAGAAGGGCGCCTGGAGGTGGACGACCTGTTCCGGGCGGCGGAGGCGCTGCAGCTGCTGCGCTTTGCCGAGATCGAGGGCGGCGACATCCGGCTCACGGAAGCCGGACTGCAGTTCACCCACGCAGACAGCGACGATCGCAAGAAGCTGTTCGCCCGTCACCTCATCACCTACGTGCCGCTCGCGGCGCACATCCGTCGGGTGCTGGATGAACGAGCGAGCCACAGCGCGCCCAAGAGCCGCTTCTTCGATGAGCTCGAGGACTACATGGCGGAGGAGGCGGCCGAGCAGACCCTGCGCACCATCATCAGCTGGGGCCGCTACGGGGAGGTGTTCGCCTACGATGACCATCGCCAGGCATTCAGCCTGGAGAATCCCGCCTGACCCGGTCCGTTCGCTCAGGGCGTCGGTGGCGCCACCGGTGCGGCGGCAGCGGGTGCCGCGGCCGCCGCGGCCGTCGACGGATTGCCGCTGCGCGAGCCGAGTGCTTCCGCACTCCAGCCACCGCCCAAGGCCTGGATCAGCGCGACGCTCGCGGTGAGGCGGTTCTGGCGGATGGTGAGCAGCTGCTCGGCGTCGCCGAGCGCGATCGTCTGGGCGGTCACTACGGAGGTGTAGGCTACGGTGCCGGCGCGGTACTGGTTCAGGGTGAGCTGCAGCGACAGGTTGGCCGACTGCACGGTCTTCTGCTGGATGTCGAACTGCTGCTCGAGAATGCGCAGCGTCGCGAGCTCGTCTTCCACCTGCTCAAAGGCCGTGAGCACCACCTGGCGGTAACTCGCGACTGCGCCGTCGTAGGCGGCGCGCGCCCCGCGCACCTGCGCCCAGCGCGCACCGAAGTCGATCAACGCATCGCTCGTGTTCGCCCCGACCGACCAGAGACCGTTCGGCGCCTTGACCAGGCCCGCCGCGACGGTGCTGGCAAAGCCGTAGGAGCCGCTCAGCGTCAGATCCGGGAAGAACCCGGCCACCGCCACGCCGATCTGGGCGTTCGCCGCCGCCATCTTGCGCTCGGCCTCCGCGACGTCGGGGCGGCGCTCGAGGAGCGTGGAGGGCAAACCGATCGGCACCACCGGCACGGTGGCGCCCAGCGTCGCCGGGGCGAGCGAGAAGTCTCCCGGTGCCTTGCCGATGAGCATCGCGATGGCGTGCTCGAGCACGGCGCGTGTGACGCCGATTCCGGTCTGCTGCGACTGGGCGGAATCGAGCTGCGTCTCGGCGGTGATCACGTCCGCCTTGGCGACCACCCCGACCTTGTACTGGTTCTGCGCGATCTCGAGCGAGCGAGTGTAGGCCTCGACCGTCTGATCCAGCAGCTGCTTCTGCTCGTCGGCGATGCGCAGCTGGATGTAGTCGCTGGCGAGCGTGGCCTGCGCGGACAGCCGAACGGCGGCCAGGTCCGCTTCGCTCGCCTGAGCGCTCGCGACGCTGCTCTCGAGGGTGCGGCGGATCTTGCCCCAGATGTCCAGATCCCAGGCGCCGTTGGCGTTCACGTCAAACTGATTGGTGGCGTGCGTCGAGGGGGTCACGGTGGTGCCCGTGCCCGTGGTGCCCGTCGCAGAGCGCCCCCCCGGACCGCCCGAGCGCGTCGCGCTCGCGGCCACGCCGATCGTCGGGAAGAACTGCGCGCGCGACAGACTCACCAGCGCCACTGCCTGCCGCCAGGCGGCCTCCGAGGCCTTGAGCGTCTGATTGGAGATGTCGATCTGTTTCTCCAGCTCATCGAGGGTCGTATCGTTGTACACCGACCACCAGGCGCTGCCGCTCGCCGCTTCGCGCGGCTCCGCTGGCTTCCAGCCCTCGGCCTCCTTGAAGCGCTGCGGCACGGGCGCGGCGGGGCGGTGGTAGTTTGGGCCGACGGCGCAGCCGCCAGCCACGGCGAGGGCGAGGACGAGCGCGGCCACGGTGCAGCGGCTGCGCGGGGCGGGGGAGTGCGTGCGGGGTGTCATAGGCTCTGCGCCGGCGCGGCCGGGTCCGGATGCGCATAAGGCAGCAGTCGCGACCACGCGCGGCTCGCCCAGCGACCGAAGCGATCCAGATACAGGTACATCACCGGGGTGGTGTAGAGCGTGAGCACCTGACTCACGATCAGCCCGCCGACGATCGAGATACCGAGGGGCTGGCGCATCTCGGCGCCGTCGCCGCTGCCGAAGGCGAGCGGCAGCGCCCCCAGCATCGCCGCCATGGTGGTCATCATGATGGGGCGGAAACGCAGGAGCGAGGCGGTGTAGATCGCATCCTCGGGCTGACGATGCTCGCGCCGCTGCGCGTCCAGCGCGAAGTCGATCATCATGATGGCGTTCTTCTTGACGATGCCGATGAGCAGGATCACGCCGATGAGGGCGATGATGCCGAACTCGGTGTTGAACAGGCGCAGCGCCAGCACCGCGCCGGCGCCCGCGGAGGGGAGCGTGGAGAGGATCGTGATCGGGTGAATATAGCTCTCGTAGAGCACCCCGAGCACGATATAGACCGCGGCGAGCGCGGACAGGATCAGCATCGGCTCATTGCTCATGGATTGCTGGGCGGCCTGCGCGGTGCCCTGGTAGCCGCCGTGAATGGTGGCCGGCATGCCGATGTCGTTGATGGCTTTGTTGATCGCCGCGTGGGCGTCACTGATCGAGGCGGTCGGCGCGACGTTGTAGGAAATGGTTGTCGCCACGAAGCTCCCCTGGTGATTGACGGCGAGCGGGGTGTTGCCCGGTGCGTAATGGGTAAAGGCCGCGAGGGGCACCATCTGCTCGGCGGCGGTGCTGTCGGCCGCGCCGGTCGAGACCGCCCCGCGCCCGGAATTGGCGAGCCTGTTAACGGCCTGATTTCGCGCGGTGTCCGCCGCCACGGTCGCCGCCGAGCTGCTGGCGGCGGTTTTGGTCGAGATCACCGTGCCGGCGACCGCATTCGTCCCCTGGGTGCCGCTCACCGTGCCGCCGGCGGTACTGACCCACAGGCTCCGCAGGGCATCCGGACTCTGCCAGTACTGCGGCGCGACCTCCATGACCACGTGATACTGGTTGAGCGCGTTGTAGATGGTCGACACGTCGCGCTGCCCGAAGGCGTCGTAGAGCGTGTTATCGATGGCGGCTGGGTTGAGCTTGAGCCGCGAGGCGGTGTCGCGATCGATGACCAGCTGGATGTCCTGGCCGTTCTGCTGCTGGTCGGAGTTGACGTCGGTGAGCACGGGGGCGTGCTGCAGGGCCTCGGCAAGCTTCGGCGCCCACTTGTAGAGGTCCGCCACGTTGTCGGCCTGGAGCGTGTACTGGTACTGGGCGTTGCTCTGGCGCCCGCCGGTGCGGATGTCCTGCGCCGCCTGCAGGAACAGGCGCGCCCCGGCCACCTGGTTGAGTCTCGGGCGCAGCCGTCCGATCACTTCATCGGCGGACAGCGAGCGTTGCGCCTTCGCCTTGAGGGAGACGAAGATGAAGCCGCTGTTGGTCTGCCCGCCCCCGCCCGAGCCCCCGCCGGTGAAGCCGACGACCGAGTCGACGGCCGGGTCCGCCTGCACGATGCTGATGAACTGCCGGAGCTTCCCCGACATGGACTGGAACGAGATCGCCTGGTCGGCCTGGATGCCGCCGATGAGGCGTCCGGTGTCCTGCTGCGGGAAGAATCCCTTGGGGATCACGATATAGAGATAGATGTTGAACACCACGGTGGCGGCGAGCAGCACCATCATCAGGCCGCGGTTGCGCAGTGCCCAGCGCAGCGTACGAGCGTAGAAGTGCAGCACGGCCTCGAACGCGTGCTCGGTGACGCGGAACAGCCGTCCCTGCCTGGCCGGATCACTCTGGCGGATCAGGCGCGAGCACATCATGGGAGTGGTGGTGAGCGACACCAGCAGTGAGATCAGTACCGCCACCGAGAGCGTGATGGAGAATTCGCGGAACAGTCGGCCGACGATCCCGCCCATCATCAGGATCGGAATGAACACCGCCACCAGCGACAGGCTCATCGACAGCACCGTGAAGCCGACCTCGCGGGCCCCCTGGATCGCGGCCTCAAACCGCGGCGTGCCCGCTTCCATGTGGCGCGTGATGTTCTCGAGCACCACGATGGCGTCATCGACCACGAAGCCGGTGGCGATGATGAGGGCCATGAGCGACAGGTTGTCGAGGCTGTAGCCGAGGAGGTACATGGCGCCGAAGGTGCCCAGGAGCGAGATCGGTACCGCCACCGCCGGCACCGCAGTGGCCCGGCCGTTGCGCAGGAACAGGAACACCACCAGGATCACCAGTGCGATCGCCATCAGGAGCGTGGTCTCGACGGCACGGAGCGAAGCGCGGATGGTCACGGTGCGGTCCATCGCGACGCGCATGTCGATGTCGGCCGGGATCGAGGCCTTGAGCGAGGGGATCAGCGCCTTCACCCGATCGACCGTGTCGATGATGTTGGCGCCGGGCTGGCGGTAGAGGATGACCAGCACCGCCGGCTGACCGTTCGCGAGCCCGAGGTTGCGTACGTTCTCGACCGAGTCGAGCACCTCGCCCACGTCCGCGACGCGCACGGCCGCGCCGTTGCGATAGGCGATGATCAGGTTGCGGTACTCCGCCGCCTTGGTCGCCTGGTCATTGGTGTAGATCTGGTAGCGCCGGCCGCCGACGTCCATCGAGCCCTTGGGCGTGTTGGCATTTGCTGCGGCGAGCGCGGCGCGCACGTCCTCGAGCCCGATGCCGTACTTGAAGAGGGCATTGGGGTTGAGTTCCACGCGCACCGCGGGGAGCGAGCTGCCGCCGATCTGCACCTGGCCGATGCCGCTCACCTGCGAGAGCTTCTGCTGCAGGATGGTGTCGGCGGCGTCGTACAGCTGCCCAGGCGTCAGGGTCTTCGAGGTGAGCGCGAGGATCAGCATGGGCGCATCGGCGGTGTTGACCTTGTGGTAGGTCGGGTTGCTGCGCAGCGCAGTCGGCAGATCCGCGCGCGCCGCGTTGATCGCCGCCTCGACGTCGCGGGCGGCGCCGTCGATGTCGCGATTGAGTCCGAATTGCAGCGTGACGTGCGCCGCCCCGGTCGAGCTGGACGAGGTCATCTCGGTCACGTCGGCGATCTGACCCAGGTGCCGCTCGAGCGGCGTCGCCACCGTGGCCGCCATGACGTCGGGGCTGGCGCCGGCCATCTGGGCATTCACCGAGATGGTCGGAGTGTCTAACTGCGGGAGCGGGGCCACCGGCAGCTTGAAGTAGGCGATGCCGCCGGCGAGGGCCAGCCCGACGGTGAGGAGCGTGGTCGCAACCGGGCGGCGGATGAAGGGTTCGGAGATGTTCATTCGGCCGCCGTCTGCCCCGGGGCCGGTACGCCACGCCAGGCGGCGACGCGCTGCTCGAGGCGATCGAAGTAGAGGTAGATCACCGGAGTGGTGAAGAGCGTCAGCAGCTGCGAAAGGATGAGGCCGCCGACGATGGTGATGCCGAGTGGGTGACGCAGCTCCGAGCCCGTACCCGTGCCGATCATGAGGGGCAGCGCGCCCAACAGCGCCGCCATGGTGGTCATCAGGATCGGCCGGAAGCGCAGGAGGGAGGCGCGATAGATGGCATCGCGCGGCTTCATGCCGTGCTCGCGCTCGGCGACCAGCGCGAAGTCGATCATCATGATGGCGTTCTTCTTCACGATGCCGATCAGCAGAACGATGCCGATGATGCCGATGACGCCGAGGTCGGTGCGCGCGATCAAAAGCGCCAGCAGCGCGCCCACACCGGCCGAGGGGAGCGTGGAGAGGATCGTGATCGGGTGGATGAAGCTCTCGTACAGCACCCCCAGCACGATGTACACGGTGACGATCGCTGCGATGATCAGGAACAGCTCGTTGGCGAGGGTCGCCTGGAAGGCGAGCGCGGTGCCCTGGAAGGCGGTCATGACACTCGCCGGCATGCCGATTTCGGCTTCCGCCTTGCGGATGGCATTGACCGCATCGCCCAGCGCCGCGCCCGCGGCGAGGTTGAACGACACGGTGGTCGAGGGGAACTGACCCAGGTGATCGATGGAGAGCGGCGCGTTGCGGGTCGACACCTTCACCAGCGCCGAGAGCGGCACCTGGCCGCCGACCGCGGTGGCGGAGGGCAGGTAGAGGGTGCCGAGGGAATCGAGCGAGGCCATGAGTGAGCTGTCCGCCTGCAGGATCACGCGGTACTGGTTGGACTGCGTGAATATGGTCGAGATGATGCGCTGCCCGAACGCATCGTAGAGCGCGTTGTCGACGGTCGCGGGGGTAATGCCAAAGCGCCCGGCTGTATCACGGTCGATGGTCAGATACGCCGACAGTCCCAGGTTCTCCTGATCGCTCGCCACGTCCTCGATCTGCGGCACCTGCTGCAGGCGCTCGATCAGCTTCGGCACCCAGGTGTTGAACTCGGTGGGGTTGGCGTCCTCGAGTACGAACTGGTACTGCGTGCGGCTCACCGTGGTGTCGATCGACAGGTCCTGCACCGGCTGCATGTAGATGGAGACGCCGGTGACATCCGCGGTCTCTTTCTGCAGGCGGCGGATGATGGCGCTGGCGGTGGCCGAGCGGTCGCTGACGGGCTTCAGGTTGATCAGCATGCGCCCACTGTTGAGCGTGATGTTGGTGCCGTCGACCCCGATGAAGGACGACAGGCTGACCACGTCCGGGTCCTTGAGGATCGCCGCCGCCATGGCTGCCTGACGGCGCCCCATGTCCCCGTAGGAGACCTCCTGCGGCGCTTCCGTGATCGCCTGGATGATGCCCGTGTCCTGTACCGGGAAGAAGCCCTTCGGAATGAAGACATAGAGGAGCACGGTCACCACGAGCGTCCCGAGCGCCACCGCAAGGGTCATCGGCTGGCGGTCGAGCACCCAACGCAGGGCATCCCCGTAGCGGTCGATGAGCGCTTGGAACTTCGCGTTCGCCCAGCGCGCGACGCCGGTCTCCTCGCTCTTGGGCCTATGCCGCAGGAGCTTGGCACACAGCATCGGCACCAGGGTGAGGGACACCACCGCGGAGATGACGATGGTGATCGCGAGCGTAATGGCGAACTCGTGGAACAGCCGCCCCACCACATCGCCCATGAAGAGCAGGGGAATCAGCACCGCGATGAGCGACACCGTGAGGGACACGATGGTGAAGCCGATCTCGCCCGCACCCCGTAGGGCCGCCTCGAGCGGCGCCATGCCCTCCTCGATGTAGCGCGCGATGTTCTCGATCATGACGATGGCATCGTCCACCACGAAGCCGGTGGCAATGGTGAGCGCCATGAGCGAGAGGTTGTTGAGGCTGAAGCCGAGCAGATACATCGCGGCGAGTGTCCCGACCAGCGATAGGGGCACCGAGAGGCTCGGGATCACGGTGGCCGGGATGTTGCGCAGAAACAGAAAAATCACCAGCACCACCAGGATCACCGCGAGCGACAGCTCGAACTCCACGTCGTGGACGGATGCGCGGATGGTGTTGGTGCGGTCGGTGAGGATCGACACTTCCGCCGCCGCCGGGAGCGAGCCGGAGAGCGCGGGCAGGAGCGTCTTGATCCGATCCACCACCTGGATCACGTTGGCGCCCGGCTGGCGCTGAATATTGAGGATGATGCCGGGGGTGTTGTTTACCCAGCCGGCGAGATAGGCGTTCTGGGCTCCGGCGGTGACCTGGGCGACGTCCGACAGGCGCACCGGGTTGCCGTTCTTGTATGAGACGATGACGCTCTCGTAGGCCTCCGGGCTCTGGATCTGATCGTTGGCATTGAGCGTCCAGGAGCGCGCCGGACCGTCGAGGGTCCCCTTGGGCGCATTGACGTTGGCGTTCGCAATGGTGGTGCGCAGGTCGTCGATGTTGAGGCCGTAGGCGGCGAGTGCGCGCACGTTGGCGATGATGCGCACCGCCGGGCGCTGCCCGCCGCTCACGCTCACCAATCCCACGCCCTCGATCTGCGAGATCTTCTGCGCGAGGCGCGTATCGGCCAGATCCTCGAGCTGCGTCAGCGGCAGCGTCTTGGACGTGATCCCGAGCGTGAGGATCGGTGCATCCGCCGGGTTCACCTTGGCGTAGACGGGGGGCGCGGGCAGGTCCGACGGCAAGAGGTTCCCGGCCGCATTGATCGCGGCCTGCACTTCCTGCTCGGCGATGTCGAGGGAGAGAGTCAGGCTGAACTGCAGCGTGATGACGGATGCTCCGCCCGAGCTCGTCGAGGACATCTGGTTCAGGCCCGGCATCTGCCCGAACTGCACTTCAAGGGGTGCGGTGATCGAGGACGTCATCACCTCCGGGCTCGCGCCCGGATAGAAGGTCTGCACCTGGATGGTCGGATAGTCGACTTGCGGGAGCGCGGACAGCGGCAGGAAGCCGTAGGCCACAATGCCGACCAGCATGATGGCGATCATCAGGAGCGAGGTCCCGACGGGCCGCAGGATGAAAATGCGCGAGGGGTTCATGCGGCCGCCTGCCTGGCTGGCGCGAGCGTGCTCATCCGACGCCTGGGGCGTTCCTCGGCTGGCGCTTGCCGCCGCTCTGCCCCTGTCCCGGTCCGGCGTGCTGGGCGTGGCCTGCCCCCGGCGGGGCGGACGCCGTGTTCTGCCGCAGCTGGATCTTGGCGCCGTCCTTGAGCTTGTCGGCGCCGTCCACCACCACCACTTCCCCGGGGATAAGACCCTGTGTGATCGACACGTTGGTGGGGTCGCCCGGGCCCAAGGTCACCTTGCGCACGCTCACCGTCTGGTCGGCGCTGTTGACGACGTAGACATAGGTGCCCGGTTCGCCACGCTGCACGCCGGCCTGGGGGATGAGGGTCGCGCCGTGCAGCGTGTCGAGCAGCAGCACCACGTTCACGAACTGCTGCGGGAAGAGGCTCTCGTCGATGTTGGGAAAGATCGCCTTGAGCCGGATCGTGCCGGTGGTGGTGTCGATCTGGCTGTCGATGGACTGGAGCGTCCCGGTCGCGAGCTGGCGCGTGTTGCTCCGGTCGTAGGCCGTCACCGGCAGCGCGACGCCGGCATGCAGCTGCTTGAGCAGCGGCGGGATCTCATCTTCAGGCAGCGTGAATACCACCGTGATCGGCTGCAGCTGCGTAACTACGACCAGCCCGTTGGGCTCGGCGGGGGTCACGTAGTTGCCGACGGTCACCTGCTGAAGTCCCGCGCGGCCGGAGATCGGGGAGATGATGTGACAGTAGGTGAGGTTCAGCTTCGCCGAGTCGATCTGGCCCTGGTCGGTCTTCACCGATCCCTCGTACTGGGCGACCAGCGCCTTTTGCGTGGCGAGCTGCTGCTCGGCGATCGAGTCCTGTGCGAAGAGCGTCTGATAGCGCTCGAGGTCCACGTGCGCGTTGACGAGCAGCGCCGTGTCGCGGATCAGGGCCCCCTGGGCCTGCTCGAGCGCGACCTGGTAGGGCCGCGGGTCGATCTGGATGAGGGGGTCGCCCTCCTTGATCTTCTGGCCCTCCTTGAAGGCGATGTGCTGGATCTGCCCGCTGATCTGGCTCTGCACTGTCACCGTGGCGAGCGGCGTCACAGTGCCCAAGCCGATGAGCGTAATGGGCATGTCCCCTGAGCGGGCGGTGGCGGTCACCACCGGCATCGGGCCGCCCTGTCCGAAACGTCCGCCCGCAGGCGCGGTGGTGGCCTTGGGGGTCAGGAGCCACGCGAGCAGCGCGAACGCCAGCAGCACGCCGATGATGACCAGCGCTCGGCGCGAGGTCACGTATTCCCGCCAGGTGTGGTGGGCCTCCGGCTCAAAAGTTGCAGCGACTGGGCGGGGCAGATCGCGGTTTTCGTCATTCATGAGGTGAGCGGGGAGGCGTTGCGGATGCTCGGTCGGTTGTCGGGTGCTGCCAGGGAGCCCCTGCGGGGTTAGGGTACACAATCGCAAAAAAATGGGGCAGCACGGACCACCCTGCCGCCCCGAGGGGGAGTAAGCACAAGGTCTCACACTGACCGCTCAGGCAGTGTTAACGCTCAGCAAAGAAGTGCAAAGAAGTCTCCGTTTTCGGGGTGTTCGGGCCGGCCGCCTGCCGGAGCGTGTATCGTTTGCGACATGGAAGCGCGCGAGGTGGCGGGAGAGATCAATCCGACACTGCTCATCGTCGATGACGATCAGGAGCTGTGCGCGATGCTGGCGGAGTACCTCGTCCCGGAGGGGTTCCTCACGCTCAGCGCGAGCACCGGGCCCGCGGGACTGGAACAGCTCGGGCGCGCCGCGGTGGACCTCGTGGTGCTGGACGTGATGCTGCCGGAGCTCTCGGGCTTTGAAGTGCTGCGCCGCATCCGCGCCGTCAGCCGTGTGCCGGTCATCATGCTCACCGCCCGGGGCGAGGAGGTGGATCGCGTGGTGGGGCTGGAGATGGGTGCCGACGACTACCTCGCCAAACCCTTCAGCCCGCGCGAACTGGTGGCGCGCATCCGGGCGGTGTTGCGGCGCATGCCGGGGGAGGGTCAGAGCGCGAGCGGACTCATCCTGTGGGGGCCGCTGCGCCTCGACCTGCGCGCGCGTCGCGCCGACGTCGCTGATCGTGATCTGGAGCTCACGTCCGCGGAGCTGCGGATTCTGGAGCTGCTGGTGCGCGCGGACACGCGCACCGTCACGCGCGATGAGCTCATGATGCAGGCACTCGGCCGCCGGCTGCTGCCGACCGATCGCAGCCTCGACACGCACGTGAGCAACCTGCGCCGCAAGCTCACGAAGCACACCGACCGCGTCACGCTGCAGAGCGTGCGCGGCTCGGGTTACGCGCTGGCGCTCGCGTCCGCGCGCGCACCGACGTCGCAGGGCTAGGCTCATGCACTCGCTCTACTGGCGGATCTTTCTCGCCTTCTGGGTGGCGCTGGCCCTGATCCTGGTGGGCACGGTCACGGTTGCGGTGAACGCCACCGCACACCGCACCGACCGCCCGTGGGTACAGCGCGGTCAGCTGTACGCACAGGCGGCGCGCGCCTTCGAGTCCGGCGGGCCCGAAGCGCTCAAGAGCTGGCTGCAATCGTTGCCCGCGGAACCCTTTGGCCGCACCTTCGTGGTAGAGCCCGCAGGCCGCGAGCTGCTCGGGCGGCCGCTGCCGTCTTCCTTGCGAGGTTCGCGCGACACGGCCACGGCCCGCGGCGGCGGCGCGCCGGCGGGTACCTCCGCAGGCGCCATTGCACCCGTCGGCGGGGCGCTGGTGTTGATTGCAGCGGGCGGGGGCACCTATCACGTCGTCATCGGTCCGGTGCGCGACAGCCCACGGCTCTTCGGGGAGCTCGAGCTTCCGGGCGTGCCGCTTACGGTGCTGGCGATCGCCCTCGGGGTGAGCGCGGCCGTGTGTTTCTTTCTCGCCCGTTATCTCGCCGCGCCGGTGGATCGCCTGCGCCTGGCCACCCGGCAGATGGCAGAGGGCGACCTCAACGTGCGCGTGCTGCCGGCCCTCAGAGGGCGACAGGATGATCTGGGTCTGCTCGCGGCGGACCTCGACACCATGGCCGAGCGGCTGCGGCTGCAGCTCGAGGCGAAACAGCAGCTGCTGCGCGACGTCTCCCACGAGCTGCGCTCGCCGCTCGCGCGGCTGCAACTCGCCCTCTCGCTCGCCCGCCGCGAGGACGGTGCCCTGGAGCGCCACCTCGCCCGCATCGAGTGCGAGGCGCAACGCCTCGAAGCTCTCATCGCGCGCACGCTGAAGCTCGTGAGCCTGGAGCGCCCCGTGCACGCGCTCGAGCAGGCGAGCGTCGATGTCGGGGAACTGCTGCGCACCATCGTCGCAGATGTGGCCATCGAGGCGGATGCGCAAGGCTGCCTCGTGCAAGTGCAGGCGCAGGACCCGTTGCCGGTGTCGGGTGATCCGGAGCTGCTGCGCAGCGCCTTCGAGAACGTGATCCGCAATGCGGTGCGTTACAGCCCGGCGGGTGCCTTGGTCGGGATCACGGCTCATCGCCGGGCGGGCGAGGAGCATCCCGGGGGCCTGGTCGAGGTTGTCATCCGCGATCAGGGGCGCGGCGTGCCGGAGAAGGAGCTCGGGCTCATTTTCGAGCCGTTCTACCGCGTGGATGCGGCGCGCGGACACGGCAGTGCTGGCGAGGGCCTGGGGCTAGCGATCGCGGCACGCGCGGTGGCGCTGCACGGCGGTGGCATCGAAGCGCGCAACCTCGAGTCCGGGGGCCTGTCGGTGAGGATCGCGTTGCCGGCGATGAGTGGCGCACGCTCGGCGGCGCAGTCAGCGGCGGCGGCGATTGCTTAGGCGGCGATTGCTCATCTGATGACCGGTTGCGGCTCGGGCACCGGCTCGAGAGTGTAAAGCCCGCGCCGGGTTACGCGGTGAGAAGCCCCCGTAGCCGCAAGGCATCACGCATCGTGGTGAAGGCGAACTCCGTGAGCAGGCGCCGCAACCGCCCTTCGCAGCGCTCGAGATTGGTGTAGTGGCGGAAGCGTGAGAGCGCCCCCACGCGGATGCGCGGCTGCCCGGGATCCACCTCCCAGGGGTGCAGATAGAAGGTGAAGGGCTGCCCGTGCCGCTCGTTGATCTGCCTTAAGCCCGCGCGCGTCAACCAGTACGGGAGGATCCGGAAATACCCGCCGCCGGAGACCGGCACCCGAAGCCCGAGGAAACTCGCCGTGGACATCGGAAACTCGGCCAGCGTACGGCCCGAGGGGGCCTCGAGCAGGTGGGGCTCGGGAGTCGCGCCTGGGAGGCCGTAGCGATCGTGACGGATCGGGAAGATCGACGAGTCGTAACGGAAGTCGAGATCAATCAGCACATCCAGCGCCCACAACGAGGCGCGCGTCACCGAGAAGCTCGCCGCCCGGTAACCCTGCACCGCCTGCCCGATGATGTCTTCGAGACACCCCTTGGCCCGCATGGTCTCGTCGCGAAACTCCTCAGGCGACTGCCGATAGACCAGCTGGTGAGAGAAGCCGTGACAGGCGATCTCGTGACCGGCTTCCGCGATGCGTCGCACCAACCCGGGGAAACGCTCGGCCACCCAGCCGAGCACGAAGAACGTGCCCCGTACGCCGTGCTCAGCGAGCAGCGCGAGCAGCCGCTGCGTGTTGGCCTCGACCCGGGACTCGTGCTGATCCCAGCTCTCCCGTGGAATCGCAGGCGCCAGCGCGGCGACGTGGTAGTAGTCCTCGACGTCGACCGTAAAGGCGTTGATCCGCCGCTCGGCGGACGCGGTGGCATCCGTGCCGTTGCCATCAGCACTCTGATTCATCGGAGCGCCTCCGTTGCCGGGAGGCCACATACTGTAGCTGATATCAGTCGGGAAACTATCCCAGACTGCTGAAAAGCCGCGCCGGCCTTGCTCTCGGCGGCGCACCGGCCTCAGGCGCTCGTTTGCCCGACGCCATCGTAGAACCAGTAGCATCCACGGCCGAGCAGTCTGCGTACATGGTTCACATACACGGCCTCCGGCTTTGAACTTAACCCTCCACGATCGCATCAACCACAGCCCGGTCGCCATGTCGAGCCGGTCGAGAGTTGGTTTGCTCCTCATCTGGGCCGGTTTGGCCCTCGCTCCGGAGGTCACGGAGGCGACGACCGTGCCTCCTCCACCCGTGAGCTCTGTGGCCGTAATGCCCTTTGCAAACACCTGCGGCGAGCCGAAACAGGACTACTTTGTCGCCGGCCTCTCGGAGGATCTGCGCGACACGCTCGCGCGCATCAATGAGCTTCAGGTTGCCGGCCGCGCCTCATCGTTATCGTTGCAAAGCAGGCACGTCGGCTATCAGGCGGTTGCCCGCAAACTGAACGTTGCGGCGCTGCTCGACGGCGGCGTTTGCAGGTTTGGCGATGCCGTGCGCATGACAATGCGGCTCATCGACGGTGCGAGCGGATTGCCCTCCTGGTCGCAGTCGTTCGCTTTTGACCTCAAAGACATCGCGACGGCCCGCACCACGATCGCCCTCGCCGTGGCGCGGGGGCTTCAAGTCAACCCGTCGGCTGAGATAGCGGCGACCATAGAGGTGGGCGGCACACACGATGCGCAGGCCTACGATGAATATCTGCACGGGATGCTCATGTATCGCAAGGCCGCCAGAGCCGCGGCGTTTCGTGGCGCGGCGGTACGGTTCGACCGCGCAATCTCCCGCGATCCGAATTTTTCGGCCGCGTATGCGCACCGAGCCAGAGCGCTCATTGGCCTCTGCGCCTGGATACCCACGCCCGGCATGCGCGCGGGTGTACGGGAGCAGGCGCGCAGTTCCGCCGAGCGGGCCGTCGCACTGGCGCCGCAGCTTGGTGAGGCGCATCTGGCGCTTGGTGTGATGTGGTCCGTCGGGTTTCTCGATTTCGCGGCGGCCGCACCAGAATACGCGCGAGCGTTGGAATTGACACCGGGCAGCGCGGAGGTGCAAAGAGACGCCGCCGCGTACTACGGCCTTGCAGCGCGCCCCGAGATTGCGATCGCCGCAGCGCGTCGCGCAGTCAGCCTGGACCCCGCGGGTTTCAGGGCACAACTCACGCTCGCAGAAGCCTACTATCACGCCAGACGCTTTAACGAGGGACTCGCGGCGATTGAGCAGGCCCGGCAAATCGACCCCGGCGCGTCCCAGACCGCGGCCTACACCGCCTTCAGCTATCTCGCCCTTGCACGGTTCGATGACGCACGGCGGACCTGCGAGTCGCGGCCCGCGAGGCTCGACGAGGACGATGAGCACTGGTGCCTGGCAGTCGCGTATAACGCGCTCGGCAAGCGCGCGCAGGCCGAAACGGAGTTGGCAAGACTCAGGGCGTTGGATGGGGAAGCCGGGGAGTTCTTCTTGGCCGAAGTGTATGCTCAGTGGGGCGACCGCGCGGCGGCGCTGCAGTCGCTCGCCACGGCGGTCAACTTGCAGAATGCGGGCCTGCGGCTTTTCAAGGTCGACTGGCCGCTCGATCCCATTCGCAGCGAGCCACAGTTCCAGCGGCTCGAGCGGCAACTGAAGTTTCCGCCCTGATTCAAGCACCTCGGCGGCGACAGGTTGGCGGAAACTTTGACAGGTTTCACATGCCGTGTTGCATTGCGCTCCTTCAGAGCAGCTGATCGACCAGGGAGCGCCAGAATGCGGTGACCGCGCCTTCGGCGGTGTCGCAGGAGTTCGAGCACTTGACGGCGACAGCGACTACTTCTGCGCGCGTCGGCACCGTCCGCGATCGTGTTCCATATACAAGTTGTGCGACCGCGTCGCCGCTTGTGACGACGCCTCCGACCTCGTAGACGAAACTCACGCCCCAGCGTTGTCCGCCTTAGCTGCGTCTCGAGCGTTATGGCTGTAGAGGCGGGAATGTGCGGCGTCACAGTCTGAGACCGCTGCAACCGACCGGCGGCGATCGCTACAGACTCTACCGCCCGCGCGCCGCGCAACGGAGCGATGGCCGCGAAGATGCTGGCGAGCGCAAGAGCCGAAACGAAGTTGCCGCTGCATTCCTCGCCGATGCGGAAGCTGCCTTCCGGAACGCGGACGACGGAGCCGTGGATCACCGACGGCACGTGAAACCACGCGAGCGCCGTCTGACACGCCGCGATCGTCATGGTCGGCAAGGCCGGCGCCACGGCGTCCCAGATCGGGACGGCGAAGCACAGATAGCCGATGGGCGCGGCGAAGCGGTGCGCCGTCTGGGTCCCGCAGCAGGACCAGATCGAAGCCCAGAGAATCAGCGGCGCCAGGGCCTGCTGACCCAGGATGACGCTCGCCTTGAAAGCCACCAGCCACACAACAGCGCGCCTGCGAGCACACAGGTGCCGGTGATGGAAGCCCGCGGGGCGATTCCCCCAAAATTCAGGCAACGGTGGACGAACCACGCCACAGTCAACCCGGTAACGAGGTATCCGTGCGAGTAGTCGGTCGTGTGCGCCCACAAATCGTGGAGGTGCGGCCACGTGGGCCAGATCGAGACGGCCGCAATCGCAACTACCACACCGATCCAGACAGCGTCGCCGGATCGGGGCCCGATGAGGGGAGGGTGCGACCCTGTCAATGCCATTTTGCGCTCAGTCAAGCGGTCGGACACCCTTGTACATGTTAGGAGTACGCCGCATCAAACTCCACAACGCCGCTGGCCTCGAAAGCGGTCGCCAGTGCGCCGTGCCGCTTGAGCGGCATCAGTGCCTCGAAGATGGCATAACCGCGGTCGGCTTTCGCGTGCGATCGCTCAAGCTTGCGACCCAGATCGGCCGCTCGCACCCGGTGAGGCTGGCCACGAGGCCCAAAGACGGCCAATCCCCATGGCAAGCAGGGGTTGGTGCCGTAGGCAGCGCGGAGCGTTACGCGGTAAGCTTTGTTAGCCTTTATCGTCAGCTATCCGTAGCTGCAAAACCCCTCATGGCGTCCCTCTCCGACAAGGCCGCGTTGCTGATCCTGGCGAATACACTGAAGTACGCAGTGGGTTTCGCGCTGCCCATGGTGCTCGTGCGGCACCTGACCCAGGGCGACTACGGCACTTACCAGCAGCTGTCGCTGATTGCGAATTTCGCCACCGGCATCATGGTGCTCGGATTGCCCACGTCGATTTACTACTTCTATCACCTCAAGTCGGCTGAGCGCTCGGGGCGGCCGACGCTGATCGCACAAACGCAGCTCCTGCTACTTGCCTCCGGGGCGCTTACGGCCGTGGCGATCGCGCTTGCCGCGCCGCTGCTCGCTCGGCGCATGAGCAACGCCCGACTTCTCGAGCTGCTGCCGCTCTACTCGGTGTATGTCGGGCTGTTCATCGCCGGCGAGCACTTCATGCACGTGATGATCAGCCAGAATCGCTACCTCGGAGCGGTGACTCTCGAGCTGGCGGAGACAGCCTTCAGAGTAGGAGGCCTGATCGTGCTGCTGGCGCTCGGCTTCGCGCTGCCGGCCATCGTGATCATGCTGGTCGTCTATGCCGCCGTGCGGCTGGTCGGCCGCAGCTACTGGCTCTGGCAGGGCGCGGATTCGGTGCGCCATGCATCCGCCGGCGGACGCTTCCTGGGAGCCCACCTTGCTTACAGCCTGCCGCTGGCCGCGACCAGTGGCATCGGGCTGATCGGCGGACTACTCGACCGCGGCATCGTCGCCATGGCGTTTACGCCGGTGGATTACGCGATATACAGCGTAGGGGCGCTCGAGATTCCGTTGGATACGATTTTTCAGGTTTCGGTGCTGAACGTGCTGCGTGCGTCGCTCCCGCCGCTGATCGCGGCGGGTCGCATCGACGAGGTCATCCGGATCTGGCGCGACTCGGTGCGGAAACTCGCGATCATCATCGTGCCGAGCTTCACGTTCCTGGTCTGCTTCGCGAATCGTTTCATCACCACTCTGTTTACCAGCTCGTACGCGGCGAGCGTGCATGTGTTCCACATCTATCTGCTGGTGCTGCCGCAGTACATGCTCGTCCTCAGCGTCGTTCCGCAGGTGTATGGCAGAACGCGGCTGAACCTTTACGTCGTCGCGATCTCAGTGGCCAGCAACGCTGTGCTCAGCCTGATTCTGTTGCGCCAAATGGGCATTCTCGGACCCGCCACCGCTTTGGTGTGCTCGACCTATCTGAGCTCACTGCTGTTCTTCATCGTGACGATGAGGCTGCTGAAGGCCACGCCGGCGCAGCTGCTGCCGCTGGCGGCCATCGGGCGGACCGCCCTGGCCGCCGTGCTAGCCGTCATACCCGCGGTCGCAGCGTCCTCGGTGATCGACTCAGGGCTCGTGGGGCTCGTCACTGGCGCGGTAGTGTTCGGAGTTGCCTACCTGTTTGCGGGTTACCTCGTTGGCGTATTCAACGCGTCCGATATCCGCATCGCACGCTCCTGGATCCGCCGCCTGGTGCCGGCGGTGTCGTAGGATCATGACTCGTCCCTTGCATGTCTGTCACATACTGCTGAGTCTCAAGCCTGGGGGGCTGGAGAATGGGGTTGTCAACGTGGTGAACGGGCTGGATCCAGCGGCATTCCGCTCCTCCGTCTGCTGCCTGCAGCAGGCCGGCGAGTTCGCGGCTCGGATACGCGGCGCCACGGAGATCGTCGCCATGGGCCTGCGGCCGGGGAACGACTGGAGGATGCCGCTGAGGTTGGCCAGGCTCCTGCGCGCATTGCGGGTGGATATCGTCCACACGCGCAATGCCGAGCCCTTCTTCTACGGGATGGTAGCGGCGCGGCTCGCTGGTGTGCCGGTGATCATTCATAGCGAGCACGGGCGCACGTTCCCCGAGAAGCCGCTGCGCGCGCGAGTTCAGCGATTCCTCCTGTCCGGTGCGAACGCCGCCTTTTCGGTCTCCGAACGGCTCAAGGAGGACCTCGTGCGCGAGCTCGGTGTCAATCCGGCACGATTCGAGGTCATCCACAACGGCGTGGACATCGAGAGATTTCGCTCCGCCCCCTCCACAGGGGAGCGTCCTGCTGACGCGGACGTGGTGATTGGCAGCGTCGGGCGGCTCGCGCCCGTCAAGAACTACGCACTCCTGCTGCAGGCGATGGCGCAGTTGCCGGCCGTGCCGCCGGTGCGGCTGCTGCTCGTCGGTGAGGGACCGGAGCGGCCGTCTCTGGAAGCTCTTGCCGCCGGGTTCGGACTTGCGGGTCGGGTGCAGTTCGCGGGTCATCGCGATGATGTGCCGCGGGCGCTTCGCGAGATGGATATCTTCGTGTTGCCGTCCACGAGCGAGGGCATGTCGAACACGCTGCTCGAGGCCATGGCGGCTGGCGTGGCCACGGTTGCAAGCGATGCAGGCGGCAACAGTGAGATCATCGTCCCCGAGGTGAGCGGCCTGCTGTTTCCGTCTGCAGATGTCGTGGCGCTGGCAGCGCAGCTCGGCAGACTGATCAGCGACCCGGCGCTGCGCAGCAGGCTCGCACGGGCCGCCGCCAGCAGGGTGAACGTCGAATTTAGCATCGAAGCGATGATACGGCGGTATGAACAGCTCTATCACCGCGTATGGAGCCAGAGGTATGGTGAGTCGATTCGCTCGACTGCCCACTAGAATTCTGTGCAAGATCGGTGCAGCTCCCGGGCTCATGCGGGTGACGCGCGGCGCGCCCGTGATTCTCATGTACCACGGCGTCACTCCCGATGCGGGCCGAGGACTGGTCAATCAGAGCGGCAAACACGTCAACATCGATCTGTTTTGCCGGCAACTGCGGATGCTGAGTCGCCACCGCACAGTGGTTCCGCTTACGGCCCTGGTGGAGGCGCTGCGGAGGGACGGGGAAGTCTCCGGAATGGTGGCGCTCACGTTTGATGACGGCTACCTGAATAACGTGGAGTGCGCCGCGCCGGTGCTTGTGGATCTGAAGTTGCCCGCCACCTTCTTTCTGACCACCGGCTTCATCGGCACCGGGCGCTGGGCGTGGGTAGACCGGCTCGAGGCGGCGCTGCACGCGGCCGCGCAAGGGAAGTTCCGCATCTCGCTGCTCGGTGAGCGGGTAGAGCTCGACGGCATGGTGCAACGGACCGAACTGCTTCGCAGCATCAAAGTCGTGCTGAAGAAGATGTCCTGGGACGCCGCGGAAGCGGGTGTGCGCGAGCTCGAGGCGGAGTTGCGCGTCGAGCCGACGCAGCCCTGGGGAGTCTACCGATTCATGAGCTGGGACCACGCGCGCCAGCTCGTCAAGGCCGGGTTCGAAGTCGGCGCCCACACAGTCAATCACGCGCTGCTGTCGCGCATGCCGCTGGCCGAAGCGGAACACGAGATCACCGCGAGTCGCGAGCGCATCGTAGCCGAGGTCGGCTCATGCAGCGCGACGTTCTGTTATCCCAACGGTAAGCGCACTGACTACACGCAGGAGGTCATGGAGATCTGCCGCCGGCATTTCACGGCCGCTCTGTCGACCGAGCTGGGAGCGGCGCGCAGCGATGAACTGTACGAGCTGCGCCGGGTGCCCGTGGATGCCGGCACGATCGAGGACCGCCTGGCGAGTCTGGTCGTGCAAGCCGCCTGAGCATCATGTCTTTCCTATACCCATTCCTAAACTTCCTCCAGCCCGGAGTGTTCTGGCCGGCCCTGGCGCCCTACAGGCCGATGCTCGTTGCGACGCTGATCGCCGTGCTGTTCGAACTGATCCGCACCCGCCCGGGGGACGCCGAGCTGCGGCGTCGGTTCTTCCTGCATCCGGCGTTCATCTGGCTGGGCGTGTTCGTGGTCGTGCAGGTCATCTCGGTCTACTACGGCGGCGTGCGCGGCATGCTGGAGGAGCTCGACTTCTGGGATGTCTATCTGCTGTTCGTGGCGGCCTCACTGCTGAGTATTCACGACGCACGCAGTTTGCGCCGTTACGTGTGGGGCATGATGTTGGGATCGGCGGTCGTGGTCGCCTTCGGGTTGTACGCCGTGGCCGTAAACCTGCCGACTCTGGCGGGCGGTCGCGCTGGCGCGTACGGCATGTACGAGAACCACAATGACTACACGTTCATCATCATCATGGTGCTGCCGTTCGCCTATCTGTTCCTGCGGCTGGCGCGCACGCGATTCGCGAAACTGCTGCTGCTGGCGCTGGTCGTAGCTTGCATGGTCGGCGTGGTGCTGTCACTGTCCCGCGGCGGAATCCTGGCGCTGGTGCTCGAGGGTGCCTTGATCCTCGGCTTGACAACGACCGGCAAGCGTCGGGTGCTGGCGATCGTCGTCCTGGCGCTGATCGGTTCCGTGGCGGTCATTCATCAGTTCACCGCCCGCGAGGAGAACCAACGCGGCCTCTATACGGAGGCGGACGCCGCAAATTCGCGCTATGAGCTGTGGAGAGCGGCGCGCAGCATGATCGTCGCCCGCCCAATCCTCGGAATCGGCAGCCGGCGTTTCAAGGAGTTCTCCCAGGACTACGGCGAGATCAGTCACGACAACCGCGGCAAGGTGGCTCACAACACCTACATGGAGGTGGCTGCCGATACCGGAATTCTCGGATTCGGGTCCTTCATGCTCATGCTGCGCGGAATATTCCGCTCGGTGCGTGGGGTGCGGCTTGGGGACGCCCGGGGTGATGGCCTGGTGGAGATCCGTCTGGCAACGTTCATAAGCCTGTGCGCCATCATGTTCCGCTCGCTGCTGGATGCGAAAGCGTACGACTGGAGCTACTACGTGCTTGCGGTGCTCGCGATAGCCACTTCGATTCTCGCTTCCCGCGCCGCTGCGCACGGAGAGGCGACCGAGCAGCAGCCTGCGGCGCCGAGCGAGCCGCCGCGGCGGCCCGTGGTTTCGGCGCGCCCCATGGTTTACAGGCAGCGCTAGTCTGCCTCCACTACCGTGCATGTCGCCCTAGTCTCCACCTTCTATCCCAACACGGCCGAGCCTGTGCGGGCGGTATTCGTGCGGAATCTCGTCGCCGCCCTCGGAGCATTCGCGGCCGTCTCAGTCGTCTCGCCCGTGCCGTATGCACCGCCATGGCCGCGCCGGGCGCGATGGACGGCGTTGCGCTCGGTGCCGCATCGAAGCAGGGATGGGGAACGAGACGTATTCCATCCGCGCTTCGTCGTGGTGCCGCGAACTGAAGCACTCAGCGGCCTGAGCTACTGCGCCGGCGTCGTGCCGGTGCTTCGCAGGCTCATGCGGTCGCGCGGGGTAGATGTGCTGCACGCTCATTGCGCTTATCCGGACGCAGTCGGCGTGGCGTTGGCTGCATCGCTTTTGAATGTGCCGTTCGTCGTGACCGCGCACGGTAGCGACATCAATGTCTACGCTGACAATCCCTTGATACGGCCGCAGCTTCGTTGGGCGTTGCGTCGCGCGGGGGCGGTGATCGCGGTGAGTGCGGCGATCCAGCGCCGGATTCGCACTTTGGTGCCGGACCTCCGCGACCGCGTCATCCACGTGCCATGCGCGGGCGTGAGCCGCCAGCTGTTTGTTCCGCGAGATCAGGGCGAGGCCCGTCGCCGTCTGGGTTTGGGCGAGATTTCGCGGCTGGTCGTGTTTGCCGGCCGACTCGTGCCGATCAAGGCCATTGACGTGCTGCTGCGCGCCTGGGAGATTCTGTTGCAGTCAGGGCAGGTGACCCCGGCCGATCGACTCGCGATCATCGGGGACGGTCCTTTGCGCGCGGAGCTCGAGCATCTAGCGGGTGTCGGGCGGCTGCGAGGTACGGTCCACTTCGCCGGCGAGCTGCCTCAGGAAGACGTCACGCACTGGCTCAGTGCCGCGACCGCGTTCTGCCTGCCGAGCCGCAACGAAGGCACACCCAATGTTATCGTCGAAGCATTGGCCAGCGGGCGGCCGGTGGTGGCGAGCGACGTCGGCGGCATTCCGGAGCTCGTGTCCGACGGCGGCAATGGCCTGCTGGTGAAGCCGCAGGATCCGAGTTCGCTGGCGGCGGGGCTGGCGCGCGCCTTCGAGTCTCGCTGGGACGCTGCGCAGATAGCCGCAAGCGTTGCCGACTACACTTGGGAGAATCTGGCGAAGCGCAACTATGCCGTGCTTGAGCATGTCCTGGCGAACCGCAATCGGGTGAACAATGCGTTCGTGGAGTGAAGTCGGCAAACACATCCTGCAGGAATATCTGCTGGGCGACGCCTTTCTTTGGCGCCTGCCCAGCGGCGCGGATTGCGCGCTGACATTCGACGATGGCCCGAACGTCGAGCACACGCCGCGAGTGCTCGACCTGCTGCACGTCCACGGCGTGCAGGCGACGTTCTTCGTCATCGGGCAGGCCGCCGCGGCGGCTCCCGCACTACTGCGCCGGATCGTCGAGGAAGGGCACGCTGTCGGTTCGCATACCTATTCTCACCGCGACATCCCGACGCTCAACCGCAAGGAGTTATGGCAGGAGCTCAACAGTTGCCGTGAGCTCATCAAGGACCTGACGGGAGTCGATACCAGACTCGTCCGTCCGCCGCGCGGCCGCATCAACGCTGCGGCGCTCGTGCGGATGAAACGCTGGGGCTATCGGCTGATCCACTGGAGCAAGACATACAGCGACTACCTTCGGGATGGCCTTGAGCCGCTGCTGCGCCGGATCCATTCCCGCGGCCTCGAGCCGTGCGACATCGCTCTCTTTCACGACAATAACGAGTACACGGTCGCGGCGCTGGCGCAGATGCTGCCCGAGTGGAGTCGGCGGGGCCGAAGCTTTGCGAGGTTACAGTGGCCGTAAGCGTTCGACCCGTATGAGAATTCTCTATCACCATCGAACTCAGGGCGAGGAGCCCGAATCGGTACACATCGCGAACATCGTGGCGGCGCTGCGCCGTCGGGGTCACGAGGTCGATGTCGTCGGCCCCGTGCCGCTCGGGCTGCCGCGTGAGCCCACGAAGTCCTCCTCGATCGGGCGCGTAAAGGGCGCGATGCCTCGCGTGCTCGTGGAACTGGCACAGCTCGCATACAACGTCAGATCCCTGTGGCAGCTCATCGTGACGCTGCGGCGCCGCCGCTATGACTTCATCTACGAGCGTTATGCGCTGTACAACATCGCCGGTCTGATCGCGGCGCGGATGTTCGGCCTCGTGCTGATCCTCGAGGTGAATACGCCCTATGCCCAGGCATGGGGGAAATACTACGGCTTGCGATTTGCACGGCTGGCGCGCGCGCTCGAGCGTTATACCTTTCGCACGGTGGACGCCATCATCACGGTGACTGAGGTGCAGCGTGCGTTGCTCGAAAAGGAAGGCGTGGCGGCGGAGCGGATCACGGTGTGCCATAACGCGATCGATCCCGGGGAATTCGATCCGGTTCGCAACTCCCGCAATGACCTGCGGCGCACACTCGGTCTGCCTGCGGTCACGGTCGGGTTCGTCGGCACCATGAATCGCTGGCAGGGGGCCCAGGGCTTTGCGGACGTGATCCAACGCGTGGTCGCGCAGCGTGGCGACGTCGCCTTTCTGTTCGTTGGTGACGGGGAGGGCCGCGGCCCGCTGCATGTCGAGCTCGAGCGCCGGGGTGTGCAGAATGCCGCTATATTCGTCGGGCGGCAGCCGCACACGGCCATACCGGAGCTCGTCGCTGCGATGGACATCGGCGTGCTGCTGGACTCCAACGCCTATGGCTCGCCAATGAAGGTGTTCGAATACTGGGCGATGGGCAAAGCGGTGGTGGCGCCTACTGTGCCGCCGGTGCTGGAGATCCTGCGTGACGGCGAGACCGGATTGCTGATCGCCCCCGGCGATACCGAAGCCATGGCCCGCCAGATCCTGAGGCTCGCCGCCGATCCACAACTGCGCACGAGACTGGGCGAAGCGGGCCGCAAGTATGTGCTCGCCTCGCACACCTGGGATCAGAATGCCGCAAAGATCCTCGAGGCGTATTGCGCGCGCCGCTGTGAGGCCCGCCGACAGGAGGTTATCCCGTGATCCGCGACCGAGGTCTCAACCATTGGTTGCCGACGTATCTGGCCGAAAGCCTGCAGCGGTACAGGCTGCGCCAGCTGCGCAAGCGCCAGCTCACGCACCTGCTGTTCTTCGTGTGCGATCACTACGAACCACGGCACCACGCGAAGGAACCCGGGCAGGCGGCGGCCCGCATCCAGGCGTGGCATCACGGCTATCGGCAGATGCAAGAGGAGTGCTTCCAGCGACACGGCTTGCGCCCCGTGCACACGTGGTTCTATCCGCCTCATCACGGAGACGAGTATCTTCCAGCGCTCGCCCGCATGGCGTTCGACGGGCTGGGTGAGGTTGAGCTGCATTACCATCACCACGACGACACCGAAGAGACGTTGCGTGCCGGACTGCGAGAGACGCTGGATCGCTATCATCGGGCTGGATTGCTGCTGCAGCTGGGGGAGCCCCCGGGCACTGGCTTCGGGTTTATCCACGGTGACTGGGCGCTGGACAACTCCGCGCATGGACGCTTCTGTGGCGTGAACAGCGAGCTGTCGCTCCTGCAGGAGCTGGGCTGCTGGGCGGATCTGACCATGCCGTCGAGCAACGAGTGTCAGACTCGCAAGATCAACTCCATTTACTACGCGGTGGATGACCGGGAGCGGCCGAAGTCCCACGACTGGGGTGAGGACGCCCGCATCGGCCACACCGGGCGCGACGGACTGTTGCTCATTCAGGGACCGCTCGGAATCAATTTCCGGGGACCGAAGTATCCGCGCATCGAGAACGCGAGCCTTACCAGTGCCAATTGGGGTTCGCCGCTCCGTATCCCCAGCTGGATAGACTGCCACGTGCACGTGCGTGAGCGCCCCCAGTGGCTGTTCATCAAGCTGCACACGCATGGCGCGATCGAAGCGGATTTCGACGCGCTGTTTGGCCAGAAAGCGCGCGCGATGCACGCTGTCCTGGCGCAGCAGTACAACGACGGCAGGCGTTTCAAGCTGCACTACGTTACTGCGCGTCAGGCATTCAATGTAGTGCGTGCCGCGGAGCACGGGCGGGACGGTGACCCCGCACAGTTCTTTGACTACGAGCTGCCGCCGCCGGTGACCGCGCTTTACTGTACGAGCGCGCCGCACGACGTCAAGTGCTGCACGCCGCAACGGCTCAGACTGGATGGGCTCGAGTCGGATTCAACTTCGAGCGTCCTGCTGCGCTATCCGGGACTCAAGAGAGTGACCGGGCGAATACGCTCGCTCGTGGTCAGCGCCGAGAATTCCGTTTTGGAGCTCATGCCCTACGACGGGTCGGGAGCGGTGAGCTTACAGCTCGCTCCCGGTGCCGCCGTTCGCAGCCTGAGTGGCGCCCGGATCGTCGGCGAAGGCTCCAGCGGTGAGCTCGCACTGAGCGGCGCAGGCCCGATCCGGCTCGAATATCGGCAATCACTGCACCGTGCGGCCGTCGGGGGTTAGCTAATGGGCGGGGCGTTGGAGTGGTCCCTGCTTGCCATGATTGTGGCCGCGGCCTATCCCATCGTGGGTTATCCGCTCGTCCTCAGCGCGATCGCACTGCTGCGTCCCCGGCCGGTCAGGCGCGGGGAGTGGACCCCGAGCGTCACGATTCTGGTGCCTGCGTACAACGAAGCGGCCTGCATCGCCGGCACCATCGAGAACAAACTTGCCCTGGATTACCCGGCCGAGCGGCTGGAAATCACCGTGGTCTCGGATGCCTCTGAAGACGGTACCGATGACATCGTCAGACGCTACGCCGACCGGGGAGTGAAGTTGCTTCGTACAGCTGCTCGCCAGGGCAAGGCGGCGGCGCTCAACGAGGCGATCCGGCACGCTAACGGGGAAATCGTCGTGTTCAGCGACGCCAACTCCACATTCGCCGTGGATGCGGTGCGACGCATGGTGGAGAATTTCACCGACCCGCGCGTCGGCTATGTCACCGGCAACCTGCAGTACCTTCACGGCGAAGAGGCGAGCGGCCGTGGGAGCGGTGCGTACATGCGATACGAGAACTGGCTGCGTCGGATCGAGACGCGAGTGGACTCTGTGATAGGAGTGAACGGCGGAGTCGACGCTATGCGGCGGCGTCTGTACGCGGCCGTCCCGGCGGACCAGATCACCGACTTCGTGCTCCCCTTGAGAGTGATCGCCGCGGGCTTTCGCGTGGTGTTCGACGAGCGCGTGCATTCGAGCGAGCGTGCGAACCAGGAGCTGGGGTCCGAGTTCCGGATGCGCGTACGGGTCGCCTTGCGCGCGCTGCGTGGTCTCGTCTACATGCGCCAAGCGCTCAACGTGGTGCGCGTTCCGCTGCCCGCGTTCTGCATCTTCTCCCACAAGATCCTTCGATATCTGAGTTTCCTGTTCCTGGCGGGCGCACTCATAATCAACGCCATTCTCGCCGCTCGCAATCCCTCCTACATCCCGCTGCTGCTGCTGCAGGTCGCCTTCTACGCGCTGGCGCTCCTCGGTCTCACTCGCAACTTGCCTGGTGCGTTGCGGCGTCTGACCGCATTGCCAACGTATTTCCTGGTGAGCAACGTGGCCTTCGGCATTGCGGCCCTACGATTCGCGCGTGGCGACGTGGTCGCTACCTGGAGGCCACGCGCGGGCTAGTTGCCGAACGCGCCGATGTCGACACTCGAGCGGCCACGCGTAGCGAGCTCGTGATCGGTGGTCACGAGGTAGGTGACGCCCGCGACACCTGCGCCGATGGCGGGGCTGCCGGCGGCAAGATGGAAGTTGTGGCCGGAGGCGCTGACGAACTTGGGATCGGCGCTGATCACTGCGCTGCCGAGGGTGGGACCAGAGCCGCCGTAGAAGATGTTGTGACCGGTGGTGCCGGCGAGAGCATCGAGAGCAACCTCTCCGGCGATGTAGGCCCTGTTATTCGCCGGCCAGAAAATGTTGTTATACAGGTTCGCCGCCCCGACGGGCAGCGTCCAGTCGTTGGTGAGGGTTCCGTAATTGGAGTTGCCGCTCAAGTTGGTGGCGTAGAAGGTGTTGTTGTAGATTTTTGCGCCGCCTAAGGTCTTGGTGTTGAAACGGATACCGGCGCGCTGGGTGTTATAGACGAGATTGTCGTAGATCACGATGCCGCTCTGGGTGTTGTCCGCCAGATTGATGCCGTGCTTGGACACATCGTGAATGAGGTTGTGGTGGAAGTTGACGTTGCTGGCGACGCTCGAGCCGTTGGTGCCGTTGACGTAGATCTGGAAGCCGTTGCCGCTTCTGATGTTCTCGATGAGGTTGTAGGCGATCTCGTAGGAGCCGTCGCCATCGATGTAGATGCCGTGACACTCCTCGGAACTGCCCTGGATGTCGTGGATGTGGTTGCCGAGCCAGACCGAGCCGGTGCCGTTGCCGGTGATGCCGGCCATGCGCGGTACTGTCGGGCCGCTCGTCGGAGCGGTGGAGGCGGCCAGGTCGTTGTTGATCACGCGCCAGTGATGGCCGTAGATCTCCTGGCTGATCGGTCCGTCATAGCCCTCGCAGTCGATGCGCAGGTTGCTGATCACCGCCCACTGACCCATGTCCGGGAAGGACTCGCCGTTGATCGCGGAAATGCAGCCCCTGGTCTGGCCGCCGGCGAGCGTACCGCGGATGTAGGCGTCCTCGGTCGGATAGCCCATCACGACGATGGCGCCGGTGCCGGAGGCGCCGGTGGGGGCGCTGCCGGACTTGTCGCGGAAGCGCATGAAGTAG
>Ga0209488_10000199_pt1 | contig 47169 bp, 42 predicted proteins | sample Rivendell_Oct201_8_FD_188349 | JGI IMG/M metagenome (GOLD analysis project Ga0209488, IMG submission 188349) | Vadose zone soil microbial communities from the Eel River Critical Zone Observatory, Northern California, USA -... | ecosystem: Environmental > Terrestrial > Soil > Vadose zone >...
TGGTGCAGAACGACATCAAGCGCATCGTCGCCTATTCGACCTGCTCGCAGCTCGGTTACATGTTTGTCGCCATGGGAGTCGGCGCCTATTCGGTCGGCATGTTCCATCTGTTCACCCACGCCTTCTTCAAGGCCCTCTTGTTCCTCGGCTCAGGCTCGGTGATCATGGCCATGCATCACGAGCAGGACATCTGGAAAATGGGCGGGCTCAAGGACAAGATCCCGTTCACCTATGCGATGATGATTATCGGCACGTTGGCGCTGACCGGCTTCCCGCTAACGGCCGGCTATTTCTCCAAGGATGCGATCATCGAGGCTGCGTTTGCGACCAGGAACCCCGTGGCAATCTACGCCTTCGCCTGCACGGTCGCGGCGGCTGCCCTGACCTCGTTCTATTCCTGGCGGCTCATCCTCGTAACATTCCACGGTCATCCGCACGATCGCTCGCACTACGATCACGCCCACGAGAGCCCGATGGTGGTGCTCATCCCGCTGGCGGCGCTGGCGGCGGGATCGATTCTGGCCGGGTATCCGTTCAAGGACCTTTTTGCCGGCGAGGAGATCAAGGACTTCTTCCGGGGCTCGCTCCAGTTCGCGGATGGAAACCACATCATCGAGGACATGCACCATGTGCCGGCCTGGGTGGCGGTTGCCCCGACCGTCATGATGGCGCTGGGCTTCCTGGTGGCCTGGCATTTCTACATCCGCAAGCCCGCGCTTCCCGGCGAGCTTGCTCGCCAGCACGAGCCGCTCTACCGGTTCCTGCTCAACAAGTGGTACTTCGACGAGCTTTATGACGTGCTGTTGGTACGCCCGACGCTGTGGCTCGGGCGCCTGCTCTGGAAGGGCGGCGATGGCTGGCTGATCGACGGGTTTGGGCCTGATGGGGTCTCGGCCCGCGTGCTTGACGTCACCCGCAACGTGGTGCGGTTGCAGACGGGCTATCTCTATCACTACGCCTTCGCCATGCTGATCGGAGTGGCGGCGCTGATCACCTGGTTCATCTTCAGGTTCGGGGGAGCAGGTTGATGGTGAGCTGGCCGGTCATCTTTGTCGTCCTGGTGTTGCCGCTGGTCGGCGCGCTGTTCATCATGCTGGTGCGCGGTGAGGGCGTGGCCGAGAGCCGCAACGCGCGCTGGGTGGCGCTCTATACGACGCTGATCACCTTCGCGGTCTCGCTCGTCCTGGTCTGGCGTTTCGATCCCACGTCGCCTGAATTCCAATTCATCGAAAAGCATGACTGGCTCGGCGGCGCGATCAGCTACCAGATGGGCGTGGACGGCATTTCGTTGCCGTTCGTCATCCTCACCACCGCCCTGATGCCGCTGTGCATCATCGCGAGCTGGTCCGCCATCGAGCGCCGCGTGCGCGAATACATGATCGCGTTCCTGGTGCTTGAAACCACCATGATCGGCACGTTCTGCGCGCTCGACCTCGTGCTGTTCTACCTGTTCTTCGAGGGCGGTCTGATCCCGATGTTCCTGATCATCGGGGTTTGGGGTGGGCCGCGGCGAGTCTATGCGAGCTTCAAGTTCTTTCTCTATACGCTCCTTGGCTCGGTGCTGATGTTGCTCGCCATCATGGCGATGTACTGGGACGCCGGCACGACCGACATCCCGACGCTGTTGAAACACGGCTTCCCGGTCGCGCTGCAGACCTGGGCCTGGTTTGCTTTCTTTGCTTCCTTTGCGGTGAAGATGCCGATGTGGCCGGTCCACACCTGGCTGCCTGATGCGCATGTCGAGGCGCCGACCGCGGGCTCGGTCATTCTCGCCGCCATCCTCTTGAAAATGGGTGGCTATGGCTTCCTGCGCTTCTCGCTGCCGATGTTCCCGCTGGCGTCGCAGGAGTTCGCTCCGCTGATCTTCACGCTCTCGGTGGTGGCGATCATCTACACCTCGCTGGTTGCCCTTGTTCAGGAGGACATGAAGAAGCTGATCGCCTATTCCTCGGTCGCCCATATGGGCTTTGTCACCATGGGCATCTTCGCGGCGACAGCTCAGGGTGTGGCAGGCGGCATCTTCCAGATGGTGTCGCACGGGATCGTTTCAGGTGCGCTGTTCCTCTCGGTTGGCGTCGTCTATGACCGCATGCATACCCGCGAGATCGCGGCTTACGGCGGGCTCGTCAACCGCATGCCGCTCTACGCCGCCGCCTTCATGGTGTTCACGCTCGCCAATGTCGGCATGCCTGGCACGTCGGGCTTCGTCGGTGAGTTCCTGTCGCTGATCGGCACCTTCAAGGTCAACATCTGGGTCGCGACGTTCGCCACGACCGGCGTCATCCTGTCTGCCGCCTACGCGCTCTGGCTCTATCGCAAGGTGATCTTCGGCACGCTCGACAAGCCCAAGCTCTTAGGGATCAAGGACCTCGACTATCGCGAGATCATCACGCTTGGGCCGCTCGCCGTGCTGACCATTGCGTTTGGCGTCTACCCCAAGCCGGTGCTCGACATGTCGGCGGCGGCCGTATCCCAGCTCGTCGACAACTATCAACGGGCGCTCGGCGCTGCCAAGACCGCGGCGCTGCTGGTGCCGCCGATTTGAAGTTCCTACAGTGGTTGCCGCAAATGTGGTTAGGAACTTCAAATCGAAAAGCGGCACTAGAGCAATAGAGTTGCCAGTGCCGCTTTGCTTCCGAAGTTCGTGCCAGAGGGTGCTGCGATGTATCACGAACTTCGGAAGCGGGGCACTGGTGCAGTGACCGGGACAACGCGCAAGGACCGCCGATGAACGAAGCCTCCGAGTTCCGCGATCTTCTTCCGGCGCTGCCGGAGATCGTGCTCGCGGTCGGTGCCATGGTGTTGCTGATGCTCGGAGCGTTCCGCGGCGAGCGCTCCGCCAGCGCCATGAACTGGCTCGCGATCCTCCTGCTCATTGGCGCCGGCGCGGTCGTCGTCTGGTTGCCGGCGGGCAAGCTTATTGCCTTCGGCGGCAGCTTCATCGTCGATCCGTTCGCGCGCTTCCTCAAGCTGCTCGCGCTCACCGGCTCGGCAACCGCTATTCTGATGTCGACAAGCTATCTCAAGATCGAGCGGCACGAGCGCTTCGAATATCCGATCCTGATCGTGCTGTCGGCGACCGGCATGCTGATGCTGATCTCGGCCGCCGACCTGATTGCGCTCTATCTCGGCCTCGAGCTCATGAGCCTCGCCCTCTATGTGCTCGCGGCGATCAACCGGGATTCAGTCCGGTCGAGCGAGGCGGGGCTGAAGTATTTCGTGCTCGGCGCGTTGTCCTCGGGCATGCTGCTTTACGGAGCGTCGCTGATCTATGGCTTCACGGGCACGGTGAACTTTGCCGGCATCGCCAAGGCGGCGGGCGACGGCGGCATCGGGCTCGTCTTCGGGCTGGTCTTCTTGTTCGCCGGCTTTTGTTTCAAGATCTCCGCGGTGCCGTTCCATATGTGGACGCCGGACGTCTACGAGGGCGCCCCCACGCCGATCACGGCATTCTTCGCGGCCGCGCCCAAAGTTGCCGGCATCGCCATCTTCGTGCGCACCACCATCGTGGCGTTCCCGGAGATCGCCTCGCAGTGGCGGCAGATCGTCGTGTTCGTCGCCATCGCCTCCATGGCACTCGGCGCGTTTGCGGCGATCGGGCAGACGAACATCAAGCGCCTGATGGCCTATTCCTCGATCGGTCACATGGGCTTTGCGCTCGTTGGTCTCGCGGCCGGCACGGCCGAGGGCGTGCAGGGCGTGCTCGTCTACATGGCGATTTATGTCGCGATGACGCTCGGCACCTTTGCATGCATTCTGTCAATGCGACGCGACGGCGTGCTGGTGGAGGAGATCAAGGACCTCTCGGGGCTGGCCCGCACCAATCCGGCGATGGCCTTCTTCCTCGCCACGCTGCTGTTCTCGCTTGCGGGGATTCCGTGGCTCGCGGGCTTCTTCGCGAAATGGTACGTGTTTGTGGCGGCGATCAAGGCGGGCCTGTTCGCGCTGGCCGTGCTCGGCGTGCTCGCCAGCGTCGTGGGCGCCTACTACTACCTGGCCATCATCAAGATCATGTATTTTGACGAGCCGGCCAAGGGATTTGGTCCGATGCCGGTAGAGCTCAAGGCGGTGCTGGCGGTGAGCGGTCTGTTCAATCTGCTGTTCTTCGTCTATCCGGGCCCGCTGGTAGAGGCGGCAACTGCGGCTGCGAAGTCGCTCTTTTGAATGATGCAGCTTGATCCCAGAGCGTCGGCGGCGGGCGTGCGGCTCGTGTCGCACGAGGTCTTGACGTCAACCAATACCGAAGCACTCACGCTCGCTCGCGCCGGCGAGCGCGGGCCGCTGTGGGTCACGGCCGGGCGGCAGAGCGCGGGCCGTGGACGCCGTGGCCGTACCTGGACCTCCGAGCCCGGCAATCTGTTCGCAAGCCTCCTGCTGACCGAGCCAGCGCCGCCCGAGCACTGGTCCGAGCTCTCGTTGGTGACGGCCCTTGCGATCCACGACGCGATCGCGGACCTCGCGCCTGCGGCGCGGCCGCGGCTTGCGATCAAGTGGCCCAACGACCTTCTGCTGAACGGCGCCAAATTCGCAGGCATCCTCGCCGAAGGCGAGGGGGCCACGACGGTTGTGGTCGGGATCGGGATCAATTGCACCAGCCACCCTGCGGATACCGACTTTCCGGCGACCAATCTTGCAGTGGGGCGAATCAAGCTGTCGCCTGAGGTGATCTTCAGCGCGCTGTCGGCCAAGATGATGGGGCGTCTCGCACAGTGGAACCAGGGCGAGCATTTCGCCACCATCCGCACTGATTGGCTCTCGCGTGCCGCCGGCCTTGGCGACAATATCAGCATCCGGTTGTCCGAGCGCGAGCTCTCCGGCACCTTCGAGACGATTGATGACATGGGTCAGTTGGTGCTGGTGGAGCCCGAGGGCAACCGCTATGCCATCGCGGTTGGCGACGTGGTGAAGCTTCGCTGGTCGGGACCAGCGCCGCCGATTTGAAGTTCCTACACCACCTGCAGCAAACTCTGTTAGGAACTTCAAATCGAAAAGCGGGCACTGGAATTATGGTGTCGCTAGTGCCCCTTTGTTTCCGAAGTTCGTGTCAGAGTGTGCTGAGGTGTATCACGAACTTCGGAAACGGGGCACTAGTCGGCGGGTGAGGGATGATGGCAGGACGGGGCGAGGAACTCGTGTTCGCGCCGCTTGGCGGCGCGGGCGAAATCGGCATGAACCTCGCCCTTTATGGGATTGGCAGCGAGCGCCAGCGGCAGTGGATTGCCGTCGACCTTGGGGTTGCGTTTGCTGGCGACGACCTGCCGGGCGTCGATCTCATCCTGCCGGATGTGCGCTTCCTCATCGAGGAGCGTCGCAACATTCTCGGCATTGTGCTCACGCATGCGCACGAGGATCACTATGGCGCGCTGATCGATCTGTCGCCGCGCCTGCGGCTGCCGATCTACGCGACGCCGTTCACCGCCGCCTTGTTGGAAGCCAAGCGCCTGGGCGAGCCCGGCGCGCCGGACGTTCCGGTCAATGTCGTTGCGCTCAACAGCCGGTTTCACCTGGGCCCCTTCGACATCGAGTATGTGTCGATGGCCCATTCGATCCCAGAATCAAATGGCCTGATCATCCGCACTCCCCTCGGCGCCGTGCTCCACACCGGGGATTGGAAGATCGATCCGACTCCCGTGATCGGTCCGCCGACCGATGAAGCAAAGCTGCGCGCGCTCGGCGATGCGGGCTGCCTGGCGCTGATCGGCGATTCAACCAATGCGCCACGCGAGGGGCGCTCGCCGTCCGAGACCGACGTGGCGAAATCGCTCGCCGAGCTGATCAAGAGCGCGCCCGCCCGCGTCGCGGTGACGACATTTGCGTCCAACGTGGCGCGCATTCGAGCGGTCGCCGAGGCGGCCGCCGCCTGCGAACGCGAGGTCGTGCTGGTCGGGCGAGCGATGGAGCGCGTCTCGCAGGTCGCGCGCGAGACCGGCTACCTCGACGGCATCAACGAGTTCCGGCCGCTGGAGAGCTATGGCTATCTGCCGCCCGACCGGGTGGTCGCGCTCTGCACCGGCAGCCAGGGCGAGCCGCGCGCCGCGCTGTCGCGCATCGCGGAGGACGATCATCCGGAAGTTACCTTCTCGCGCGGCGATCGCGTGATCTTCTCCTCACGGGCGATCCCCGGCAACGAGAAGGCGGTGATGCGGGTGATCAACGGCTTGGTCACGCAGGGCATCGAGGTGATCACCGATCGCACCCACCTGGTGCATGTCTCGGGCCATCCGCGGCGAGCCGAGCTCGAGGAAATGATCAGCTGGGTGAGGCCGCAGATCCTCATACCGGTCCACGGTGAAGCGCTGCACATGGCCGAGCATGGGTCACTGGCGCGCCGCGCGGGTGTCGGCAAGGTCGTGCTGTGCCGCAACGGTGATCTCATCCGGCTGGCGCCCGGCGATCCCGCCATCATTGACGAGGTTCCCTCCGGGCGCCTTTACAAGGATGGCGGCTTGCTGCTCGATGCTCAGGCGCGCACGGTCGCGGACCGTCGCAGGCTTGGCTTCGTTGGCATCGTATCGGTGGCGCTCGCCATAACCGAGCGCGGCGAGATGGTCGGCGATCTCGAGCTTGAGATGACAGGCATTCCGGAGGCCGACGGCGACGGGAACCTGATCGCCCGTCTCGCCTATGATGCCGTGGTGGACGCGATCGACTCGATGCCACGGCCGCGCCGGCGCGATCCGGATGCGGTTGCCGAGGCCGCGAGGCGCGCGGTGCGTTCCGCCGTCGGGGCCGCTTGGCGGAAGAAGCCAATGTGTCATGTCCAAGTCTTGGTCGTATGAGTGCTGGTCGTATGGGCGCTGGCCGTATGAGCCTTGGTCGTATGACCATGGCGCATAGCGCGCGTCGAGAACGCTAAGAGGCTAGGCATGATTGGCCGTCTCAATCACGTGGCGATCGCGGTGAGCGATCTCGCCCAGGCGACGAAGATCTATCGCGAGATGCTGGGGGCCGAGGTCTCCGACCCGGTGCCGCAACCGGACCACGGCGTCACCACCGTTTTCATCACCTTGCCGAATACCAAGATCGAGCTGATCGCCCCGCTCGGCGAGGGTTCGCCAATTTCCAATTTTCTCGCGCGCAATGCGCAGGGTGGCATCCATCACGTCTGCTATGAGGTGAGCGATATCAGAGCGGCGCGCGATCGCCTGCGTGAGGGCGGCGCGCGCGTGCTGGGGGACGGCGAGCCCAAGATCGGCGCCCACGGCAAGCCGGTGCTGTTCCTGCATCCCAAAGATTTCTGCGGAACGCTGATCGAGATCGAGCAGGCGTGAGCCTTGTCAGCGCTACAAACGAATTGCGGCCCGTGGGGGGTGCCGCGAGCCGCAATCACGTGCCTGGCGATGGTGGGATTGGGGGACGGGTGGTCAGGGGACTGTCAATCCGCAACACAGTCGCCGGCGGGTCAGCGGGGGCATTTCTTGCGTTCCTCAGGAGACCTTCGCGTGTCTATCATCACGTCGGCCGGCGCGATATGGACAAGCGGTAGCGATCTGTTCTTTAGGTTAATTCGAGAAATTTGTCGGGTTGCCGCGCCGTGTCTGTGACCACCGCCATCGCCATCTATTTTGTACTGTGGTGGGTTGTACTATTTGCGGTATTGCCATGGGGGGTGCGCAGCCAGGAGGAGAGTGGTTCGGTCAGTCCTGGTACTGATCCTGGGGCACCCACTATTCCGGCTTTGTGGCGCAAAGTCGTGTGGACCACGATTGCGACGTCTGTCGTTTTTGCGCTGGCAGTCCTGCTCTTCCAATACCGGATCGTCACGTTGGAGAGCTTGGCCTCATGGCTCGGCGTACCCTGGTAGGGTATCCCAGTCAGTCAAAAAAATTGAGCAGGGCCAAGGCCCTGCTCTTTATATGGTTGTCGCCCGACATCATCCCCGCCCGACTAGCTAACCTTGGCGGCTGTGGCTTAAGCGCCTGGGGGCTTTGTCCTCCCAAGACTTGGACCGCATAGGAGCTTCGGGTTGGAAGGCCGTTGCCCAACTATGCCGTAAGGCAAGCTAGCCAATCTGCGTGGGGGTTGTCACTATCCTAAAAATGACAAGTGTCACTTGGTTTGAACACACTTCCGTGAGGTCGTTCTAATGGGGGACGCGGAAAGATCGAGGCCTTGTCTTCTGCGGACCGATCCGCTTTGAGTCGGCCGCCCCGACGGCGTTGCAACAAGTCCATCCGAAAGCCCATCTGAGAGCCATGCGCCTATCCCGTTACTTCCTGCCGATTCTTCGTGAGGTCCCCAAGGAGGCGGAGATCGTCTCCCATCGCCTGATGCTGCGCGCTGGCATGATGCGGCAGGAGGCGGCGGGCATCTATGCCTGGCTGCCGCTCGGTTTTCGGGTGCTCAAGAAAATCGAGCAGATCGTGCGCGAGGAGCAGGACCGCGCCGGCGCGATCGAACTCCTGATGCCGACGCTGCAGCTCGCGGACCTCTGGCGCGAAAGCGGACGCTACGATGCCTATGGCCCCGAAATGCTACGTATCCAGGATCGGCATGAGCGCGAGCTGCTCTACGGGCCGACCAATGAGGACATGATAACGGAAATTTTTCGGGCCTATGTCCGCTCTTATCGTGACCTGCCGAAGATTCTCTATCACATCCAATGGAAGTTCCGCGACGAGCAGCGTCCGCGTTTCGGCGTGATGCGCGGGCGCGAATTCCTCATGAAGGATGCCTATTCATTCGACCTCGACGAGGCAGCCGCGCGCCTGTCCTACAACAAGATGTTCGTCGCCTATCTGCGCACGTTCGCCCGCATGGGGCTCAAGGCGATCCCGATGCGGGCGGAGACTGGCCCGATCGGCGGCGACCTGTCGCACGAGTTCATCATCCTGGCGGAGACCGGCGAGTCCGCGGTCTTTTGCAATCGCGACGTGCTCGAGCTGCCGATCCCGGGCGAAGACGTCGACTATGACAGTGACCTCGTCCCGCTGATCAAGCCCTGGACGAGCTTCTACGCGGCGACATCCGACGTCCATGACGCCGCCCGCTTTGAGCGCGAGGTGCCGCCCGACAAGCGCCTGCACACCCGCGGCATCGAGGTCGGCCAAATCTTCTATTTCGGCACCAAGTACTCCGTGCCCATGAAGGCGGCGGTCACCGGCTCCGACGGCGCCGAGCGGCCGACCCATGGCGGCTCCTACGGGGTGGGGGTGTCGCGTCTCGTCGGCGCGATCATCGAGGCCTTCCACGACGACGCCGGTATCAAATGGCCTGAGGCGGTCGCGCCGTTCGGGGTCACAATCCTCAACCTCAAGCAAGGCGGCAGCGATACTGACGCGGCCTGCGAGAAGCTCTATCGGGACCTGACGGCCAAGGGTATAGACGTACTCTACGACGATACCGACCAGCGGCCGGGGGCCAAGTTCGCCACCGCCGACCTGATCGGGGTGCCCTGGCAGCTCTTGATTGGCCCCAAAGGGCTCGCCGAGGGCAAGGTCGAGCTCAAGCGTCGCGCCGACGGCAGTCGCGAGCTGTTGAGCCCAGCGGATGCCCTGGCACGGCTAGGATGATCCTGTGCGTTTCGCCATCATGGCGTGAAACGGCCAGAATCATGTGAAACTCGGGGTGACGGGGAAGAATTGCATGGCCGAGTCAACCGGGACCCACGCCTTCGCTCCCTTCGAGTGGATGCTGTCGCTGCGCTATCTGCGGGCGCGCCGACGCGAGGGGTTCATTTCCGTCATCGCCGGCTTTTCCTTCGTTGGCATCATGCTGGGCGTTGCGACGTTGATCATCGTCATGGCGGTGATGAACGGCTTCCGCAAAGAGCTGCTCGACAAGATCCTCGGCCTCAACGGCCATCTTCTGATCCAGCCGCTCGAGAGCCCACTCACCGACTGGGAGGTTGTCACCGAGCGCATATCGAGGGTCGAAGGCATCGCGCTCGTTGCCCCCATGGTCGAGGGACAGGCACTGGCTGCTTCACCCTTCAACGGCTCAGGCGTTCTGGTGCGCGGCATGCGGGCTGCCGATCTGTCGGTGCTGCCCTCGATCGCCGGACGCATCAAGCAGGGTTCGCTTCAGGGATTCGATGCCGGACAGGGCCTCATGATTGGCCGCCGGCTTGCCGATCAGCTCTCGGTACGGGCGGGCGACGGGATCACGCTGGTCGCTCCCAAGGGAGCAATGACGCCCATGGGAGTGATGCCGCGCACCAAGGCCTATCGGGTCGCGGCCGTGTTTGACATCGGGATGTCGGAATATGACCTGACCTTCGTGTTCATGCCGCTTCAAGAGGCGCAGGCCTATTTCAACCGCAACGCCGATGTGACTGCGCTGGAGGTCTATGTCGACAATCCGGACAAGGTTGATCACTACCGCAAGGTGATCGCGGAGGCGGCCGGCCGCCCGATCTTCATGGTCGACTGGCGCCAGCGCAACGCCACGTTCTTCGGCGCGCTGCAGGTCGAGCGCAATGTGATGTTCCTCATCCTCACCCTGATCGTCCTGGTGGCAGCGCTCAATATCGTCTCCGGGCTGATCATGCTGGTGAAGGACAAGGGACCCGCTATCGCGATCCTGCGCACCATGGGGGCCTCGCAAGGCTCTATCCTGCGGGTCTTTCTCATCACCGGCGCCTCGATTGGCGTAGTCGGCACGTTCGTCGGGCTCATGCTCGGCATGCTGGTGTGTCTCAATATCGAGTCGATCCGCCAGTTCCTGTCCTGGTTCACCGGGACCACGTTGTTCGACCCGGCGCTCTATTTCCTGTCGCGCTTGCCGGCGGACATGGACGTCAAGGAAACGACCGCCGTGGTCGTGATGGCGCTCACGCTCTCGCTGCTCGCAACCTTGTATCCGTCCTGGCGCGCGGCCCGGCTCGATCCGGTCGAGGCGCTGCGTTATGAATGACGCATCGACCACGACGTTCCATGCTCCGGTCGCGACGGCATCCGATCCGCTGGCCGGAGATCAGGACGCTCCGGTCCTGTTTCTGCACGGCATCACTCGCACTTACAGCCAGGGCTCTGCGGCGCTCGAAATACTCAAGAACGCCGAGCTCGCGCTCTGGCCCGGCCAGTCGGTGGCGCTGGTGGCGCCGTCGGGCGCTGGCAAGTCAACGCTTCTCCATGTCGCCGGCCTGCTCGAGCATCCGGACGCTGGTGAGGTCTATGTCGACAAGATTCCGACCACGCGCCTGCCCGACTCCGAGCGAACCCGCATCCGGCGCACCGAGATCGGCTTCGTCTACCAGTTTCATCATCTGCTGCCCGAGTTCTCCGCGGTCGAGAACATCATGCTGCCGCAGATGATCCGCGGCCTTGGCCGCAGAGAGGCGAACCGGCGGGCGCTCGAGCTTCTCGCCTATCTTGGTCTGCGCAATCGCGCGACCCATCGGCCCTCCGAGCTTTCCGGTGGCGAGCAGCAGCGGGTCGCGATCGCGCGGGCGGTGGCCAATGCGCCACGCATTCTGCTCGCCGATGAGCCGACCGGAAATCTCGATCCGCAGACGGCTGATCATGTGTTCAAGGCGCTCACCCAGCTCGTGCGCGCCTCTGGTCTCGCCATGCTTTGCGCGACCCACAACATGGATATCGCCGGCCGCATGGACCGGCGGGTCACGTTGCGCAATGGGTTGGTGGTGGAGTCGTAGGCGCTTGGGTGCGACCCCGAAAAATGATCCCTCTTGACGGCCGGAACGTAATGTGAACAATGTTCCCTCTATGTTCTATGGAGGACGCAATGTTACGTTCGGTCTTTGAGGAGGCTGCAGCACTCGCTTCGCTTGCGCTGTTTCTCGGCATGATCGCGATCTGGGCACAGGTTTTTGCGACGCTTTGAGGTTTTTGCATCTCTGCCCATCCCTCCCAGCCCTCACAGCCTGGGGAAAATCCGGAGGACGCCGCCGCCGGGACGCGCCGAGATGATAGAGCGGTGATCATGGCCCGCAGCATCGGGCCCTGAGATTCGCCAAGCGCTCACTCGACAACAAGCGCTGACTCGACAAGGGGTTCAATGGCCGACCCGGGCTTCGTCCATCTGCACGTGCATTCGTCCTATTCGCTCCTGCAGGGTGCGCTGCCGATCGCGCGGCTGGCGGAGCTCGCCACAGCCGACCGGCAACCGGCGCTGGCGCTGACCGACACCGACAACATGTTCGGGGCGCTGGAGTTCTCGGAGAAGATGGCGGGGAGCGGCATCCAGCCGATCGTCGGCTGCGCGCTCGCCCTCGACTTTGGCGACCAGGAGACGCGCCCCGGCGGGCCGGCGCCGGTGCGGCCTTACATCGTCCTGTTGGCGGCGCGGGAGGACGGCTATCGCAGCCTGATGCGGCTCAATTCGCGCGCGTACCTGGAAAGCCCTTCGCACGAGCGGCCGCACGCCAAGATCGATTGGCTTGCGGGCGCCACGGACGGCCTGATCGCGCTCACCGGCGGTCCCGGTGGCCCGCTCGACATGGCAATCGTGGCCGGGCAGGGAGTGCTCGCGCAAGCGCGCTGCGACACCCTCGTGCGGCTGTTCGGGGAGCAGCTCTACATCGAGCTGCAGCGCCACGGCGACGATCGGCCTGCAGAAGCCGCTCTGCTCGAGATGGCCTATGCGCGTGGAATTCCGATCGTTGCGACCAACGAGCCGTTCTTTGCCAAGCGCGAGGACCACGAGGCCCACGACGCGCTGATCTGCATCGCCGAGGGCAAGCTCATTGCCGATAGCGAGCGGCCTCAACTCAGCCCCGACTACCGTTTCAAGACCCGCGCCGAGATGGCGACGCTGTTTTCCGATCTGCCGGAGGCGCTCGGCTCCACGGTCGAGATCGCGCGCCGGTGTGCCTTCCGGCCGACCACCCGGGCGCCCATTCTGCCGCGCTTCTCGACTGGAGACAGCGGCGAAACCGTCGACGAGGCGGCTGAGCTGCGCCGGCAGGCGGAAGATGGCCTCGGGCGGCGGCTGCGGCTGTACGGCATTGCGGCCGGCCGCACCGAGGAGGACTACCGCGAGCGGCTGGCCTTTGAGCTCGGCGTCATCGAGAAGATGAAATATCCGGGCTACTTCCTGATCGTCGCCGACTTCATCCAGTGGGCGAAATCGCAGGGCATTCCGGTTGGGCCCGGCCGCGGCTCGGGTGCTGGCTCGCTCGTCGCCTATGCGCTCACCATCACCGACCTCGATCCGATCCGCTTCGGGCTCCTGTTCGAGCGCTTCCTCAATCCGGAACGCGTCTCGATGCCGGACTTCGACATCGACTTCTGCCAGGATCGCCGCGACGAGGTGATCCGCTACGTGCAGGAGCGCTACGGCCGCGACCGCGTGGCGCAGATCATCACGTTCGGAACGTTGCAGGCGCGCGGCGTGCTGCGTGACGTCGGCCGTGTGCTGCAGCTGCCCTACGGGCAGGTCGATAAGCTCTGCAAGCTCGTGCCGCAGAATCCCACCAATCCGGTGACGCTCAAACGAGCCATCGAGGACGAGCCGCGTCTGCAGGCCGAGCGCGATCGTGACCCGGTGGTCCGCCGCGCCTTCGACATCGCCCAGAAGCTCGAAGGCCTGCATCGCCATGCCTCAACGCATGCGGCCGGCATCGTGATCGGCGAGCGCGCGCTCTCCGAGCTGGTGCCGCTCTATCGCGATCCGAAGTCGAACATGCCGGTGACCCAGTTCAACATGAAGTGGGTGGAGCCTGCGGGCTTGGTCAAGTTCGACTTCCTCGGGCTCAAGACGCTGACCGTGCTGCAGACGGCGGTGCGATTCGTGCGCAAGCGCGGCATCGATGTCGAGCTCTTGAGCATTCCGCTCGACGATCCCAAGTCCTATGCGATGCTGGCACGCGGCGAGACCGTCGGCGTGTTCCAGGTGGAAAGCGCGGGCATGCGCCGCGCGCTGGTCGACATGCGGCCCGACCGCCTGGAGGATCTCATCGCGCTGGTTGCGCTCTACCGGCCTGGCCCGATGGCCAATATCCCGACCTATTGCGCCCGCAAGCACGGGGAGGAGGAGCCCGACTACATTCACCCCAAGCTCGAGCCGATCCTGCGTGAGACCTACGGCGTCATCGTCTACCAGGAGCAGGTGATGCAGGCGGCGCAACTTCTCGCGGGCTACTCGCTCGGCGAAGCCGATCTCCTGCGTCGCGCCATGGGCAAGAAGATCCGCAGCGAGATGCTGGCGCAGCGTGATCGTTTTGTATCAGGCGGTGTCGAGCGCGGCGTCGAGCGCTCCCAGGCCGAGACGATCTTCGAATTGCTCGAGCGCTTTGCCGATTATGGCTTCAACAAGAGCCACGCGGCGGCCTACGCGCTGGTCGCCTATCAGACCGCCTACATGAAGGCGAACTATCCGGTCGAGTTCCTGGCCGCCTCGATGACGCTCGATTCCGGCAACACCGACAAGCTCGCGGAGTTCCGCGCCGAGGCGCAGCGGCTTGGCATCAAGGTGATGCCGCCTTCGGTCAATCGCTCGGGCGTTGCCTTCGAGGTCGACGGCGACACCATTCACTACTCGCTCGCCGCCCTTAAAGGCGTCGGCGCCCAGGCGGTCGAGGCGATCGTCGCGGCGCGTGGCGATCGTCCCTTCACCGACCTCTCCGACTTCGCGACCCGCATCAATCCGCGCGCGGTCAACAAGCGCGTGCTGGAAAGTCTCGCCGCCGCCGGCGCCTTCGATGCGCTGGAGAGCAACCGCGCGCGGGTGCTCGCCGCGGTCGATGCCATGCTGGGTGAAGCGCAACGCGCGCATGAGACCAAGGAGAGCGGCGCGCTCGAGTTCTCGTTCGGAGATAGCGGAACGCGCGGCGCGTTGCGGCTGCCCAAGGTCGAGGCGTGGCTGCCGGCCGAGCGACTGCAGAAGGAATTCGATGCCATCGGATTCTTCCTCTCCGGCCATCCACTCGACGACTACATGCCGGCGCTCAAGCGCATGCGAGTGCAGTCATGGCTGGAGTTTACGCGCGCCGTGAAGTCGGGGGTGAGCGCCGGGCGCGTCGCCGCCACTGTCGTGGCGCGCACCGAGCGGCGCACCCGCACCGGCGGCAAGATGGGCATCATCGGGCTGTCCGATCCGTCCGGCCACTACGAGGCGGTGCTGTTCTCTGAAGGGCTGCAGCAGTACCGCGACCTGCTCGAGCCCGGCAGCGCGGTGCTCCTGATGCTGTCAGCCGAACTGCAGGGCGAGGAGGTGCGTGCGCGCATCCAGATGGTCGAGCCGCTCGACAAGGCAGCCGCCAAGCTGCAGAAGGCGCTGCGCGTATTCCTGCGTGATCAGACGCCGATTGAGAGCGTAGCCAAGCGCCTCGATGGTCAGGGTGACGGCGAAGTCTCAGTGGTGCTGCTGCTTGGGCAGGGCACCGAGGTCGAGGTAAAGCTGCCCGGGCGCTTCAAGGTCTCGCCGCAGGTCGCCGGCGCGATCAAAGCCATCCCGGGCGTGATCGAAGTGCAGGCGCTGTAGTTTTTGCGGCGCTGGTTATTGCGCCCTCTCCCCGCAAGCGGGGAGAGGGCATGAAGGCATTTCAATAAACTCTGTTGGGTGAGGGGGAAGCTGTAGCCCCTCACCCGACTGTGCTTGCAGAACGTCTATCGCTGCCCTCTCCCCGCAAGCGGGGAGAGGGCGCAGTAATAGGCGCGGGAGACATGTTGCGTGCGTGGGGTCCGTATTTGTAAAGCACCTACTCCTCCGGCTGGATGTTGGCCGCCTTCGCCAGCGCCGACCATTTCTCGATTTCGGACTTGATGCGGGCGGCGAATTCCGCGGGCGTGCTCACCACCGGCTCGGCGCCGTCGCCGGCGAGCCGCGCCTTCATCTCGGGCGTGCGGAAGCCTTCGCCGAGTTTTGTTTGCAAGAGCTCGAGGATAGGCTCCGGCGTGCCGGCCGGCGCCAGCAGCCCGAACCACTGCAGCGCCTCGTAGCCCGGCACCGCGCTTTCGTCGATCGTCGGCACTCCCGGCATCGCCTCGCTGCGCTTGAGGCCGGTCACGCCGAGCGCGCGCATCGCGCCCTGGTCGACATGCGGCTTCGAGGTCAGAACGTTGAGGATCATGCCGGAGACACGACCGCCCAGAATGTCGGTAACCGATTGGGACACGCCGCGATACGGGATGTGCTGGACGTCGATGCCGGCCATGCTCTTCAACAGCTCCATCGCCATGTGCGGCGCGGTTCCAATACCGGCCGAGCCATAGCTGAGCTTGCCGGGCTCGCGCTTGGCGAGCGCGATGAACTCCCTGGTGGTCTGGGCGGCGACCGAAGGATGAATGATGAGCGCCTGCGGCAGCTCGACGAGCTGCGTCACCGGCACGAACACCTTGGTCACGTCGTAGGGCATCGACTTGCGCGCGACGTGCATGGACGTGGTCGTGCTCGGCGAGAGGTAGAGCGTATGGCCGTCGGGCGGTGCGTGCAGGACGGCGTCCATGCCGACCAGCGTGCCACCGCCCGGCTTGTTGTCGATCACGAACTGCTGCCCGAGCACGCTCGCGAGATACTGCGCGGCGAGCCGCGCGAACAGGTCGCTGCCGCCGCCCGGCGTCGCCGGCACGACGATCCGCACGGTTCGGTTGGGATAGCCGGGCTGCGCCGCGACCGGCGCCGCGAACAAGCTGAGCCCGGTCAGCGCCCAAAGCGCACTCCTGAGCATCTTCGTCTCCTCCGCATGCCGGCGATCTTACGATCGCTTCATATTTGGGTATGCTAGGCTAACCGCGCGGGGTCGCAAATGCGACGTGACACGCAAGCACCCCGCGTGACGATGGGAGGAAACGGCGTTGGTGGCGGTAGGAGCAGGACGTTCGCGGCGGATCGTCGTCATCGGGGGCGGGATCGGCGGGCTTGCCGCTGCAGTCGCGTTGCGCCAGCGCGGCTTCGAGGTCCACGTCTACGAGCGCGCGGGCACGATTGCCGAGGTCGGCGCCGGCCTGCAGGTCGGTCCCAACGCGGTGAAAGTGCTCTATGGGCTTGGGCTCAAGGAGGCGCTGCATCGCAGCGCGTTCGAGCCGACCAACATGGTCTCGATCAAGTGGGACGATGCGAGCCTGCGCCATCGCGTGCCGCTCAAGGCCATCGCAACCAAGGAGTATGGCGCACCCTACATGACGGCGCACCGCGCCCACATCCAGGCCATGCTGCATGAAGCCCTGCCCGACGGCGTCATTACGCTCGATGCGAACTGCGTCGGTGCGGAGACGCGCGGCAAGATCGCGGTCGCGCGCTTTGCCGACGGCCGCGAGGCGGAGGGCGACGTAGTCGTCGGCGCCGACGGCATCCGTTCCGCCATTCGTGCGCAGCATTTCGGCGCTGACCGGCCCCGCTTTACCGAGATGATGTGCTGGCGCTGCATGGTGCCGATCGAGCATGTGCCCACGAGGTTCGGGCCGGACGGCTCGGTCGAGCTTGCGCGCGGCGAGTATTTCGGCTGGCTCGGGCCGAACGGCCACGTGATCTGCTATCCGATCGGCAACGGCGACATGCTCAACCTGTTCTGCGGCCATGTCACCGATCAGTGGGTCGAGGAATCCTGGTCGGTGCCGAGCACGCAGGACGAGCTGATCGCCGCCTATGCTGGCTGGAACGAGGCGCTGCTCGGGATTTTCCGCCACGTCGAGCACGTGTTCAAATGGGGCATCCACGACCGCGACCCGGTGCCCGAATGGACGCGCGGCCGGGTGACGCTGCTTGGTGACGCCGCCCATCCGACCATGCCGACGCTGGCACAGGGCGGCAACATGGCGATCGAGGACGGCTATGTGCTGGCGCGCAACCTCGCCCGCCATGACGACAATGTGAAAGCTGCGCTCGGGGCCTATGTGGCCGAGCGCCAGCCGCGCACCGCGCGCGTGACGCTGCAGTCGCGCCAGCAGTTCGCCAACAACCGCAAGGTGCCGCCGCCGCCGTTTCTCGACCGCACCTGGATATTCACGTTCGATGCCACGCGCAAAGAAAGCGTGCCGCAAGTGGCTTAGGGAACAAGTGGCTTAGTGAAGAAGGCAAACCAAGAGCAAAGGGAGGACATGATGCAAGCAGGAACGATCTTGATGGCGAGCGCTCTGCTGGCGCTCGTGGGAGTGCAGGCGCAGGCACAAACTCCAAAAGCCGGCGTGCCGCAATTCCAGGTCGATGCGCTCTGGCCCAAGGACCTGCCGGACAACTGGCTGCTCGGCCAAGTGTCGGGCATCACCACAGATCGCAACAACAATGTCTGGGTCGTCAACCGGCCAGGCTCGCTCAGCAAGCGCGAGCGCGCGGCCGAGCAGAAGCCGCCGGAGGCGAAATGCTGCACGGCGCCGCCGGCAGTCATCGTGTTCGACCAGGCCGGCAATGTGATCAAGCACTGGGGCGGGCCCGGCCAAGGCTACAATTGGCCGAAGAGCGAGCACGGCATCTACATCGACGACAACGACTTCGTCTGGCTCGCTGGCAACGACAAGGCTGACGGCCAGCTCCTCAAATTCACCATGGACGGCAAGTTCGTGATGCAGATCGGCAAGCCGATCCCGGGCCCCGACAGCAACGCGACCGATCGGCTCGGCTCTCCCGCCGATATCGCGGTTGATGTCGCCGCCAAGGAGGTCTTCGTGGCGGATGGCTACGGCAACCGGAGGGTCGTCGTGTTCGATTCCGAGACCGGCGCCTACAAGCGTCATTGGGGTGCCTATGGCAACCGCCCGAACGATGAGAAGCAGGCGGCCTACGACCCGTCGAAGCCGCCCTCACAGCAGTTCGGCAATCCGGTGCACTGCGTTCGCATTGCCAAGGATGGCGTGGTCTATGTGTGCGATCGCACCAACGATCGCCTGCAGGTCTTCCGCAAGGATGGCACGTTCGTGGCCGAGCACGTCTTCGAGAAGGAGACCCGCATGAACGGCTCGGTTTATGAGATCGCGTTCTCGCCCGACCCGGAGCAGAAGTACATCTACATGGTCGATGGCTCGAACGGCGAGATCCGCATCGTGGAACGTTCGAGCATGCAAACCGTCGGGCGCTTTGGCCGGATCGGGCGGCAGGCGGGCCAGTTCACCGCCGTTCACAACATCACGGTCGACCGGCTCGGCAACATCTACACCGCCGAGGTGCAGACCGGGCAGCGCATCCAGAAGTTCCGCCGGCTCGACACACCGAATTGACGCACGGTATCATCGCGTCAGACGCGCCGCCGGATCTACCGGAGGGCTGGAGACACTGTATGGCTTCGATCGACAGGTTCAACGATCACTGCTGGAAGGACGTGATACCCGAAGCCGATCTTCAGCTCTATGCCGGCTGGCGGCGCGAGACCTTCGTGGGTCCGCGCCCTGCGCTGCTGGCGATCGATCTCTATGACCTCGTCTATCGCGGCGGCGCCCACCCACCGATCGAGCTCAACGACCGCTATCCCAACACGTGCGGAATCTTCGCACACCGGGCGATCGAGCCGACCAAGCGGCTGCTCGCAGCCGCCCGGCGCGCCGGCCTCCCGATCTTCTACTGCACGCAGGAGACCCGCCCGAACAATCGGCCGAAGGGCGCAGTGTCGACGCGCAACCAGCGCCCGCGACCCAGGCCCGATGGCTATGCGATCTATCACGAGTTCACGCCAGAGCCGTCCGACGTCGTGATCTGGAAACAGCGCGCGAGCGCGTTCCAGGGCACACCTTTGTTCTCGCACCTGTCGATCCTCGGCATCCAAAGCCTGATTGTCTGCGGCGAGAGCACATCCGGCTGCGTGCGGGCGAGTGTCGTCGACGCCTATTCCAACGGCTTTCATATATCGTTGGTGGAGGAATGCACCTTCGACCGTGCCGAGCTCACCCACAAGGTCAATCTGTTCGACCTGCAACACAAATATGCCGACGTCATGCACCTCGATGAGGTGCTGGCTCATCTCGATGGCCTGCGGCTTGCGCAGGCGGCGGAGTAGGGCATGAGTGGCCGATCGCGTGCAGGCAATCGCAACGGCAAACTAGGAAGCAAGAACATGCGCACATGTGTGGCTGTGGCGTTTGGTGCACTGGTGGCCGTCATGACTGCTTGTGGCGGTAGGGCGGAGGCTCAGAACGCCGAGGCGTTTCTCGCGGGCACCAGCAAGGACTGCCCCGGCTGCAACCTTGCGGGCGCGAAGCTCAAGCGGCGCAACCTCGCCGGCGCCAACCTCTCGGGCGCCAATCTCACGGGGGCCACCTTTCATCGCAGCAACCTGCGCGGCGCCAATTTCTCGGGCGCCGATCTGAGCGACGCCAATCTCAACAAGACCGAGCTCCTCCAGGCCAACTTCAGCCGCGCCAAAATGAAAGGCGCCATGCTGTTCGAGGCGGAGGCTGGTCGCGTCGATTTCACCGGCGCCGATCTCACCGAGGCTATGATGGGGAACATCCGCCTGACCGGCGGCAAGCTTGATCGCGCCAACCTCACGGAGGCTGATCTCAGCTCAGGGCTGCTCAACGAGGCAAGCTTCGTCAACGCCACGCTCAATGACGCGAATTTTTTTCAGACCCGGCTTCTGCGCTGTGACCTGCGCGGCGCGGTCGGGGAGATGGTGGAGTTCACGCAGGCCAATCTGCGTGACGCCAATCTCTCCAGCGCCATCCTGCGGCAATCGATCTTCTTTCTCGCCGACCTCGGAGGCGCCGATTTGAGCTCCGCCGACTTGAGTCAATCAGTGCTGCGATCGGCCAATCTCGGCAATACGAAACAGACGGACACAAAATTCACCGGCGCGATGATGCCGGACAATTCGATTCATCAGTGAGCCGCACCTCGGAACGTCATTTTTCCTTGTCGCAAAACGCGTCGGCCAGGTCGCCGTAGTAATAAGAGCACTCTTCCGGAGTGACCGCGCGCTTTCCGATGACGCGTGCTCGCAGATAAGTGACGACCAGCCCGATCTCCTGCTGGCTCAGCATGCGCGGCGTCGGATAGAGCGCGTCCGGCACGGCGCCCGTTGGCTGCCCATAGCAGCCTCGCTGGCTATAGGCGCCTTCGTCGAAACGTGGCATGCCGGTATTCGGCCGCCCGCAGCGGACCACTTCCGTGATTGCGGCGTTGTCGAGCCGTGTGCTGCGTAGATTGGCACCCGCCGGAGCTTCATCGCGTTCCCGCTCGCCGTCCGCAAACGCGCCATGACATTCCGAGCATCCGGCGCTCTTCCAGGCATTCAGGCCGGCTTTCACGCGCGCCTCGTCCTGCGCCAGGCTCGGCGATGCCCAGAGCGCGACAGCCGACAGGATGGCGAAGGCGCAACGTGCGCGAAAAGAGATTCTTGGAACCATAGGCAGGACTCGCTTGCTGATACTTGTGCGCTCTTGCTTGCGCGCGCTCAGCGCGCCGGCGATTTATAGATCTCGATCCGCGCCGAGCTCTCGAACAGGTTCTCGGTCGGGCGGTTTTCGTTCGGGTCGACCGCATACTGGCCGGCCTTGTAGTAGCGCCGGGTCTCGACGCGATACGTCCGTCCGTCTGCGGATTTCTCGCACACTTCCTTGGCGTACCAGTCATCGATCGGGCGCTCGCCCTCGGCGAGCGGCAGGTTGTTGCAATTGAGACCGAGACCGGCGATGCCCTTGAACAGATCGGCAAGCCCGAAGGCGGCGAGCCGCGTATTGGCTTCGACCCGCGGATCATTGACGATCCGATAGCCCTGCACGAGCCCGGCATCGTCAATCAGGAGAGAGGTAATGATCGGCTGCCCGGCGATCGAGTTGGCCTGGTATTGCCGGATCATGATGTCGGAGCGGCGCGCCCGCGCCACGTATTCCATCTCGTCGTCATAGCGGAACCAGACCTCGTGGAGGCCGATCGTGGGCTCGCGCGCACACTGAGCGAATTCGGCAAAGCTCTTGAGGACACGCGCCGGCGGGCCGCCGTTCGTCCCACAGGCCGTATCGACAAACTGGTCGAGCGGAAGCGCGGCAACAGGAGTGCCAAAGGCCACGTCCCAGACCTTTGGTGCCTGCGCTGATGCCGTTGTGGCTGTCATCAGCAGCACGACGACGGCGCCAGATATGGCGGACTGGACGCGGGCATGCCCGCGTCCAGCTGATGATGGAACTTGCGCCATCGCGTGCATCAGAAGCCAAATACGGCCACGAATGCGGACGGCTGGTAGAGGCCGCCGCCGCGCACGCCGACGCCGCCGCCGGCCACGACCGCGACATACTGCTTGCCGTTGACACTGTAGGTCATGGGCGGCGCCGTGATCGGCGTACCCGTATTGAAGCTCCACACTTCCTTGAGCGTGTTGGCGTCATAGGCCGAGAACTTCCCGTTCATGTGACCGGTGAACAGGAGCTCGCCGTCGGTGCTCAGCATGCCTGACTCGGTCGGCGGCTGGAACGTCTCCTTGCCGAGGATTTTGCCGGTCTTCACATCGATCGCCCAGAGTGCGCCGTGGGCGGTGATGCGGCCCTGCTCGGTGCAGCACGGCGGCAGGCCGACATAGTCTTTGTTCTCGTCCATCGGAGTCTTGCTGGCGGTAGCCGAGATGCAGCCCTCGGCGCCCGCCACATAGGCGATGCCGCGCTTGGCATCCATAGTCGGCGGGAAGAAGGTCGGGGAGCCGTTCCACCACGGGCACGCTTCTTCACCGCGCTTGCCACGCCGCACGCCGATGCCGGCGTAGGCCTGGACGTCCTTGGTCGGATCGTAGTCGACAGGCTTGCCGGTCTTCTGATCGATCCCCTTCGTCCAGGTGATCTTCTCCTGATATTGGTCGGCGCGGATGAACTGACCATTGGATCGGTCGAGCGTGTAGTAGTAGCCATTGCGCGAGAAGTTCGCGACGACCTTGCGGCTCTCGCCGTTGATGTTGACCTCGTAAAGCATCTTCGGGCTCGGCGTGTCGAAGTCCCAATGCTCGTTGGGCGTCTCCTGGAAGAACCACACGATCTTGCCGGTGTCGGCGTCGAGCGCGATGGTGCTCGCCGTGAACAGGTTGTCGCCCGGACGGAATTCGGGATCGAAGCTTGGGAAGGCGTCGCCGGTGCCATAGAAGACGAGGTTCGTGGCCGGATCGTAGGACGCGGTCTGCCACACGCCGCCGCCGCCCACGCGCCAGGCGTTGTGCTTGTCTTTCCAGCTCTCGGAGCCCGGCTCACCCGGCGCCGGGATGGTGAAGGTGCGCCAGGCGAGCTGGCCGCTGTTGACGTCCCAGGCGCCGACCCAGCTGCGGGTGCCGAGCTGTCCGCCGCTGCTCTCGCCCTGCAGGACGAGCTCCTTGCCACCTCGGGTCTTGAGTGTCAGCGGTGCAGCCGTGAAGCCTTGGGTCTTGGCTGAGGGCGTGCCGGTGGCGGGGTCGGTGGGCGCCAAGGCGTTCACCTCCCAGACCACCTCGCCGGAATCGCGATTGACTGCGATCATCCGCATGTCGTTGGTGGGGATGAAGACCTTGTTGCCATACATGGCGATCCCGCGCTGCGTGCGGGTCTGCTTGAGCTTCGGATCGTAGCGCCAGAGCGGCACGGCCTGCGTGCCGCTGCGCACGTCGAACTTCATCACCCGGCCCCAGGTGTCGTTGACGTACATGAAGCCGTCATCCACCAGCGGGGTGGCCTCTTCCTTGCCGCGCAGCGTTCCGCCGGTCGCCCGACCGCCGATCGAGATCATGAACTTGAGCTTGAGATCCTTGGCGTTGGTGTTGTTGATCTCCTTGAGGCCCGAATGCCGCGAGTTGTCGTAGTCGCGGTGCACCATCAGCCAATTTTGCGGATCACTTGTCGAATTGAGCAAGCGCTCCGGTGTAACGTCCGCGGCCGTGGCCGGACCGACGATGGCGGCAAGACCAATAGCGGTCAGCGCGCCGACTGTCCTCAGCATGGCATCCTCCCTGTTGATCGATTGACGAACGTGCTGGCGGCGAACCCTCAAAACCCCGAAAGTTTGGCAGGGCACACCGGGACTTGGCAACCATATTAGCGGCGACCGAACGACCGCGCCACCGACGCTTTTGCCAAAGCTTGCTTTGGCCGCCCCGCACCTATATAAGCCGCGCTATCTCACACGCGGACCTTGGCTATTTGGCCGTCCGGTGGCTCAGTCCCCCCACTCTCGGGGTGGCTGGAGCTCACGGGTCCGCGGCGGCTCAACCGGAGAATGACCATGGCGCTACCTGACTACAGCATGCGCCAGCTGCTGGAAGCTGGCGTTCACTTTGGCCACCAGGCCCACCGCTGGAACCCGAAGATGGCGGAGTTCATCTTCGGCACCCGCAACAACATCCATATCATCGATCTAGCCCAGTCGGTGCCGATGCTGCACCGGGCCTTGCAGGCGGTGAGCGACACCGTCGCCAAGGGCGGGCGCATCCTGTTCGTCGGCACCAAGCGCCAGGCGCAGGATGCGGTCGCCGATGCGGCCAAGCGCTGCGCGCAGTACTACGTGAATTCACGCTGGCTGGGCGGCACCCTCACCAACTGGAAGACCATCTCGGGCTCGATCTCGCGCCTGCGCAAGCTCGAGGAGATGCTCTCCTCCAACGAGGCGCAGGCCTACACCAAGAAGGAGCGGCTCGAGCTGCAGCGCGAGCGCGACAAGCTTGATCGTGCGCTCGGCGGCATCAAGGACATGGGCGGCCTGCCCGACCTCCTGTTCGTGATCGACACCAACAAGGAGGACATCGCGATCAAGGAAGCGCGGCGGCTCAATGTTCCGGTTGCGGCCGTCGTCGACACCAACTGCAACCCGGACGGCATCACTTTCGTCGTTCCGGGCAATGACGACGCCAGTCGCGCTATCACACTCTACTGCGACCTGATCGCGCGCGCCGCCATCGACGGCATTTCGCGCGCGCAAGGCGACATGGGCATCGACGTCGGCGCGGCCGCTGAGCCGGTGGTGGAGGAGCTGCCCCCGGCCGCTGATGACTCCAGCTACGAGGTGCTTTCCGGGCCACGCGGAGTTGCCGACGACCTCAAGAAGCTCGGGCATGTCTCGCCCACGATCGAGAAGAAGCTCAACGATCTTGGCATCTTCCACTACTGGCAGATCGCGAGCCTTGCTCCCAAGGCCGCTCACAAGATCGGCGAGGAGATCGGGCTGCCCGGCCGCATGGAAGGCTGGATTGCCCAGGCAAAGCAACTGACTGCGGAGTGACTTTCACGCTTGGCCTTCCAGCCAACGTCAGAACCAGCATCGTCACACGTCGACAGGACCAAGTCGCTACAGCACCAGGACGTGAATGGCCGGGATGAGCCCGGCCATGGCGCCAAAGGGATATGGGTTCGATGGCCAACATTAGTGCACAGATGGTCAAGGAGCTGCGCGAGCGCACCGGCGCCGGCATGATGGATTGCAAGGGAGCGCTCGGAGAGACCAACGGCGAGATGGAGGCGGCAGTCGACCTCCTGCGCAAGAAAGGGCTCGCCAAGGCGGCCAAGAAGGCCGGCCGCATCGCGGCCGACGGCCTGATTGGAATGTCTGTGAAAGCCACCAAGGGCGTGGTGGTGGAGGTCAATTCCGAGACCGACTTCGTTGCCCGCAACGAGTCCTTCCAGGGCCTGGTCAAGATCATTGCCGATGTGGCGCTCACCGCCGGCGCCGATCTCGATACGCTCAACAAGGCCAAGATTGGCAATATCCCGGTCGCGGACGCGATTCAGGATTCGATCGCCAAGATTGGCGAGAACATCTCGCTGCGGCGCGCGACCTCGCTCGAGGTCAACCAGGGCGCGGTCGCAAGCTACATCCACAATTCGGTAGGCGAGGGGCTCGGCAAGATCGGCGTGCTGGTGGCGCTCGAGTCCAGCGGCAAGGCTGACGAGCTTGCCCAGATCGGCCGCAAGATCGCGATGCATGTGGCGGCCTCCAATCCGCAGGCGGTCGAGCCGTCGGGGCTCAATGCCGAGGTAATCCGGCGCGAAAAGGAAGTCCTGGCCGACAAGGCCAAGGCCCAGGGGAAACCCGCGAATGTCGTCGACAAGATCGTCGAATCCGGGCTCAAGACCTTCTACAAGGAGGTCTGCCTGCTTGATCAGCCTTACATCCACGAGCCCGACAAGAGCGTGGCGCAGGCCATCAAGGAAGCCGAGGGCAAGGCCGGCGCCCCGATCAAGGTGAAGGGTTTTGTGCGCTACGCCCTGGGCGAAGGCATCGAGCGGGAGGAGAAGGACTTCGCCGCCGAAGTCGCGGCAGCGGTCACGCCGCGCTGACCATTCCGCAGCCAGACCGTCCGGTCGCACCGCGCGGCTGACCAGACGGCCATTACCGAGCTAGAGGTTGCGGCGATGGATGACGAACTTCGCAAGCGGGGCACTAGTGCGGCGAATTTGAGGTTCCTATCATTCATTGCGGCATGCTCGGTTAGGAACCTCAAATTCAAAAGCCGCACTGGAATCATAAAGTTGCTAGTGCCCCTTTGCTTCCGAAGTTCGTGTTAGAGGGTCCGGCGATGGATGACGAACTTCGGAAGCGGGGCACTAGTCCGATCTTCCGCCGCGTGATCGTCAAAGTGTCGGGCGAGGCCTTGATGGGGCCGGATTCGTTCGGAATTCATCAGCCCACCCTCGAACGGATCGCCGTCGATCTGGTCGCAGCGCGCGCGCTGGGGATCGCCATCGGGGTCGTGGTCGGCGGGGGAAACATTTTCCGTGGCGTCAAGGTGTCGGAGCAAGGCATTCCACGCGTGACGGGCGACACCATGGGCATGCTGGCGACCGTCATGAACGCGCTGGCGCTGGAAACCGCGATCGAGCGGGCAGGCGCGTCGGCGCGCACGATGTCGGCGCTCGTCATGCCAGGGGTCTGCGAAACCTACGAGCGACCGCGGGCCCTGCGCCATCTGGAGGAGGGACGCGTCGTCCTGTTCGCGGCCGGAACGGGCAATCCGTTCTTCACCACCGACACCACTGCGGTGCTACGCGCCTCCGAAATTGGCGCGGACGTCGTTCTGAAGGCCACCGACGTGGATGGGGTTTACAGCGCCGATCCCAAGAAGGACAACACGGCCACGCGCTATGACCGCCTGACCCACCGGGAGGCGCTCGAGCGCGGGCTGAAAATCATGGATGCCACCGCCTTCGCGCTTGCCCAGGAAAACCATATGCCTATCATCGTATTCTCGATCCACGCCAAGGGAGCGATTGAGGCGGTCCTGCAGGGGCAGGGGCGTTCGACCAGTATCAGTTCGTAGCGGGCACGCCGGCTGATTGCTGTCGTACCAGCCGATCTGATGAGGCGCTCCCGCTACGTTCCACCAAACGGCTTTCAAGGGGCATTGCCATGGCAGCCGCGACGCACGACATGAATGAACTCAAACGGCGCATGCAGGGCGCCCTGCAGGTCTTGAAGCAGGAGCTCGGAGGCCTGCGCACGGGGCGCGCGTCCGCGACCCTGCTCGATCCGGTGCAGGTCGAGGCCTACGGAAGCCACATGCCGCTCAATCAGCTGGCGACCGTCAGTGTGCCAGAGCCGCGCCTAATCACCGTGCAGGTCTGGGACCGATCGATGGTGCACGCCGTCGAGAAAGCGATCTCGGCCTCCAATCTCGGGTTGTCGCCGTCGACCGAAGGGCAGACGCTGCGGTTGCGGATCCCGGAGCTCAACGAAGAGCGGCGCAAAGACCTCGTCAAAGTCGCGCACAAATATGCCGAGGCCGCCAAGGTCGCGGTTCGCCATGTGCGGCGCGATGGGCTAGATGTGCTCAAGAAGCTGGAAAAGGACCACATGATCAGCGAGGACGACGGCAAGCGTTCGTCTGAGCAGATCCAGAAGGCGACCGACGACGCGATCACGGAGCTCGATCGGATGCTGGCGGCGAAAGAGAAGGAGATCCTCACAGTGTGAGGTGACATTAAATGTCCAATGCCGAGGCGCTGACCAGTGTACAGATCGGCGATTTTGCCGTGCCGCGCCATGTTGCCATCATCATGGACGGCAACGGCCGCTGGGCGGCGGCGCGCGGTTTGCCGCGCGTTGAGGGGCACCGTCGCGGTGTCGAGGCATTGCGACGAACCGTTCGGGCGGCGGGCGATCTCGGCATCGGTATCCTGACCATCTTCTCGTTCAGCTCGGAGAACTGGTCGCGGCCGGCGCCGGAGGTCCGCGAGCTGATGGGGCTGCTGCGCCGGTTCATCCGCAACGACTTGATCGACCTGCATCAGAACGGCGTGCATATCCGCGTCATCGGCGAGCGCGAGGACCTTGATCCGGAAATTCGCCGGCTCCTGGAAGAGGCCGAGGAGCGCACCAAGGACAACAACAAGCTTACGTTGGTCGTCGCGTTCAACTACGGCGGCCGCCAGGAGATCGCGCGCGCGGCGCAGCGCCTCGCCGCCGAGGTGGTGGCCGGCCGCTTGCAGCCGAACGACATCACGGCGGAGCGCATCTCGCGACGACTTGACGCGCCCGATTTGCCTGATCCCGATCTGATCATTCGCACGAGCGGCGAGCAGCGGCTGTCGAATTTCCTGCTCTGGCAGGCGGCCTATAGCGAGCTCGTCTTCGTTCCCACCTATTGGCCGGATTTCGACCGCGCCACGCTGGAAGGCGCCATTGCCGAATACGGTCGTCGCGAACGGCGATTTGGCGGTCTGATCGCCAAGACCGGCTCTTGAGAATGGCCAACGCGGACCCCGCGCGGCCCGTGCCAACCGCGAGTTCCGGCGGCAGCGAGCTCATCCTCCGCATCCTGTCTGGGCTGGTGCTGGCTCCGCTCGCGGTGGGCGTTGCCTATCTTGGCGGCTGGGCCTTTGTGGTGTTTTGGAGCATCGCGGCTCTCCTCGTGCTGTGGGAGTGGTGCACGCTGGTTGCTGGGGGGGAGCGATCAACCGTTCTCCTGATTGCAGGCGCGGCGGTGTTGCTTGCCATCTTGCTCGCCGCCACCGCCGCTGATGCGGAAGGCAGTCACAGCGTCCGTCTGGTTGCCGGCGGCACACTTCTGTTGATGGGCATGCTGGCGACCGCGGCGCTCGCGTCGAGTGACCGGCGGGTGTGGACTGCGGCGGGGATTCCGTATGCGGGACTGCTCGGCATCGCGCCGATCGTGCTGCGCAACGATGCTCAATACGGCTTCCTCGCGATCGTCTTCCTGTTCGCGGTCGTGTGGGCGACCGACATCGTCGCCTATTTCGTCGGACGAGCGGTCGGCGGGCCAAAGCTTGCTCCGCGCATCAGTCCAAAGAAAACCTGGTCGGGCGCCGCCGGGGGTACGGTTGCGGCGATTGGTGCCGCGCTCACGTTGGCTATTGCGGCCGGGCTTCCCAATCTGCCCGCCGTGGGGCTTATCGCGGCGGCTGCCTCGGCGCTTGCGCAGGGCGGGGACTTGTTTGAATCAGCGCTCAAGCGCCGGTTCGGAGCCAAGGATTCGAGCCACCTCATTCCAGGCCACGGCGGGCTGATGGACCGGCTCGATGGCTTCGTGGCAGCCGCCGTCCTCGCCATGTTGATCGGCCTCATCCATGGCGGTGTTGACGAGCCCGCTCGCGGGCTCCTGGCCTGGTGATGTTGTGCGGCGATGAGTGTGCGTGGTGAAACGATGTCGACCGGACTAACGGCTGTCCCCTTGGACCACCAGGCTGGGCCTGCTCCCGAGCGCAGCGTCACGATCCTGGGCGCGACCGGCTCGATCGGCGCGAGCACCATCGACCTGATCAAGCGCGAGCGCTCACGCTATCGGGTGGAGGCGCTGAGCGCCAACACCAATGCCACCGCCCTCGCGGCGCTAGCGCGTGAATTGAATGCCCGTTTTGCCGCGATCGCCGATCCCTCGGCTTACGACGAGCTCAAATCCGCGCTTGCCGGCAGTGGCATTGCGGCGGGCGCTGGCGAGAGCGCGCTCATCGAGGCAGCTGCCCACCCCGCGGAGTGGGTGATTGGTGCGATCACGGGGGCAGCCGGCCTCAAGCCGACGCTGACCGCGGCCGAGCGCGGCGCCATCGTGGCGATTGCCAACAAGGAATGTCTGGTGTGTGCAGGCAGCCTGTTCATGCGCCGCGCCAAGGCGGCGGGCGCGACCGTGCTGCCGGTCGATTCCGAGCACAACGCCCTGTTTCAGGCCATGAGCGGCAGCCGCCGGGCGGATGTGCGGCGCGTCATCCTCACGGCGTCCGGTGGTCCTTTTCGGACCTGGTCGGCCGAGGCTATTGCGGCAGCGACGCCGGAGCAGGCGCTCAAACATCCGAACTGGGCGATGGGCCAGAAAGTGACCATCGACTCCGCGACCCTCATGAACAAGGGGCTTGAGGTCATCGAGGCGCATCACCTGTTTGCGCTGGCGCCGGCCGAGATCGATGTTCTGGTGCATGCCCAGTCGATCGTGCATGGGCTGGTCGAGTTCCAGGATGGCTCGCTGATCGCTCAGCTCGGTAGCCCGGACATGCGCATCCCGATTGCCCACTGCCTGGCCTGGCCTAACCGCATCAACGGCCCGGCCGAACGGCTCGATCTCGCCCGCCATGGAACATTAACCTTTGAAAATCCTGACCTCGAGCGCTTCCCAGCGCTCAGGCTGGCTCGCGAGGCCCTGGAGGCGGGGGAGGGAGCGCCCACCGTCCTGAACGCGGCCAATGAGGTTGCAGTGGCCGCTTTTCTCGCTAGGAGCCTGCATTTCCTGGGGATTGCGGCCCTGGTGGAGGCGACATTGGCGGCTGCGACCAAGCGCGGGCTGGTGCGGGAGCCAACTACCATTGAGGATGCCATTGCTGTTGACCATGATTCGCGATCACTGGCGACCGAGCTCTTGCCCGAAATTGCCGCAAAGGCATCATAGGCAAACCGGTGTGTTAACAGGGCCCTAGCCCAGGACGGACTTATGGACTTTGTCAGAAGCGTCATCAGCTGCTGGGGTGGCCTGCCGGTTCTCTTCGTGTTCAGCATTGTCGTGTTTTTTCATGAGCTTGGTCACTTCCTGGTGGCCCGCTTGTGCGGCGTGCGGGTGCTCGTCTTCTCGATCGGGTTTGGGCCAGAGCTGTTCGGTTTCAATGATCGCCACGGCACGCGCTGGAAGGTCGCAGCCGTGCCGCTTGGCGGCTACGTGAAATTCCTGGGCGACGAAAATGCCGCCAGCGTGCCCGATCAGAACGCGCTCGCAGAGATGTCGGAAGCCGATCGTCGGGATAGCTTCCCTCACAAGAGCGTTGGCGCGCGCGCTGCCGTGGTGGCGGCCGGGCCGATCGCCAATTTTGTTATAGCGATAGCGATCTTCGCGGGGCTCGCCATGCTCTACGGCAAGCCCAGCACCGCCGCCCGTGTCGATATCGTGCAGCCGGGAAGCGCCGCCGAGGAGGCTGGCTTCCAGCCCAGCGACGTCGTTCTGTCGATCAATGGACGGCGGATTGACAACTTCACCGAAATGCAGCGGGTCGTGAGCCTGAGCGCGGGCGAGAAGCTGACCGTCGTGGTGCGCCGTGGAGACAGGGAGATCACCCTGACCGCGGTGCCCAGACTGCAGGAGACCAAGGATCCTCTCAGCGACGGTACCCGACGGTGGATCCTGGGCATCACCCGCTCCCTCGATCCGAGCGAGCGCCTGTATGAGCCGGTCTCTCCCATCGGGGCCGTGACGTGGGGGGTTACCGAGACCTGGTTCGTGGTCGAGACCACCTTCACCTCGATCGGCCGCATGTTCGTGGGTCGGGAGCCGGCTGACCAGATAGGCGGCCCGATCCGGATCGCCGAGGAATCCTGCAAGGTGGCCACCCTGGGCCTCGCGGCGCTGCTCCAGCTCACCGCCCTGCTGTCGATCTCGATCGGGCTCCTGAACCTGTTCCCAATACCGCTGCTCGACGGTGGTCACCTTTTGTTCTATTCGATCGAGAAGCTGCGCGGCCGCCCGCTGTCTGACCGGGCTCAGGAATTCGGCTTCCGAATCGGCTTGGCCTTGGTTCTAATGCTGATGATCTTTGCGACCTACAACGACATCAGCCGGCATGTGAGGCGTTGGTTTATCTCTTAGAAACACGGCACTGGGGTAGTGCCGTGGCCCTGAAGCAACGCTTTGGGGTTAAAGGGGAAAACGATGGTTGATTTTCTAGGCAGGGCGGCCGAAACGGGCTAGAAGAAGCAAGGGCTACACAACGGGGACGACTCTCTTTAGAAGCGGCATCGAGCGACCAAACTGGGGAACAGAGGGCGCGGTACGGATGGGACTGGGAGTGGGGATCATTCGAGGGCTGGGCGTAGCTTGCTTCGTCCTAGCAGGGATTGTGTTGGGTGCTGCGCCGGCGATCGTGCCGACGGGAGCGGCCTATGCACAGACCGTCAACTCGATCGTGGTTGAGGGAAATAGGCGGGTCGAGGCCAATACGATTCGCTCCTATTTCAAGCCTGGACCGGACGGGCGAGTTGGGGCCTTCCAAGTCGACGAAGCCTATAAGGCGCTGTTGGCGACGGGGCTGTTCGAGGACGTCCGCATTCAAACGGCGGGCGGCCGGATCGTGGTGCGGGTGGCCGAGAATCCGGTCATCAATCGCATTGCGTTTGAGGGCAATGGGAAGGTCAAGGACGACCAGCTCAAGCTTGAGATCCAATCGCGCGAGCGTGGCACGCTGTCGCGCCCGGTCGTCCAATCCGACGTCCAGCGCATCGTCGAAGTCTATCGACGCAGCGGTCGCTATGACATTCGCGTCAATCCGGTCATCATCGACCTGCCCAACAGCCGCGTCGATCTCGTGTTCGAGGTCAACGAGGGCGCGCGCACCAATATCAGGACCATCGAGTTCGTCGGCAACCGCATCTATTCCAGCTTCCGCCTCAAGGAAGTGGTGCGGACGGCCGAGTCGGGGCTGCTCTCGTTCCTGCAGAGCAACAACATCTACGATCCCGATCGCATCGAGGCCGATCGCGAGCTGTTGCGCCGCTTCTATCTGAAGCACGGCTACATCGATGTGCGCATCATGGCGCCGGCGGTCGAGTTCGACCCGGGAGCGCGCGGCTTCGTGGTGAAATTCATCATCGAAGAAGGCGAGCAGTTCCGGGTTGGAACCGTGGATGTGCGCTCAAACGTGCGCGCGCTCGATCCAGGACTGATCCGCTCGCGGCTTCGGGTATCTCCGGGCGAAGTTTTCAACACCGAGGCGGTGGAGAAAACCGTCGAGGACATGACGATCGAAGCGGCGCGACAGGGTTTTGCCTTCGTGGCGGTGCGTCCGCGCGCTGATCGCGACTCGCAAGCCCACACCGTCAACCTCGCCTTCACGGTCGAGGATGGCGCCCGCGTCTACATCGAGCAGATCAATATCCGCGGCAATATCCGCACCCGTGATCACGTGATCCGGCGCGAGTTCGATGTCGCCGAAGGCGACCCCTACAACCGGGCGCTGATTGCCCGTGCCGAGCGCCGCTTGAAGAACCTGAGCTACTTCAAAGAGGTGAAGATCTCGACCGACCCTGGATCGGCACCCGACCGCATCGTCCTCAACGTCAACGTCGAGGAACAATCGACGGGTGAGTTCTCGGTCGCCGGCGGCTACTCCACCTCCGATGGCTTCATGGGCGAGGTCAGCATCGGTGAGCGCAACCTGCTCGGCCTCGGCCTCTACGCCAAGGCGGCCATCCAATACGGCCAGCATGCGCACGGCTATCAGCTCTCATTCGTGGAACCTTATCTGCTCGGATATCGGGTCGCGTGGGGCCTCGACCTGTCGCAGAAGGTGCAGAGCTCGACGCAGTTCACCTCGTACGAGACCCGTACGATCGGCGGCAGCACGCGCTTCGGTTTTGCGTTGCGCGAGGATGTCTCGCTGCAGTTGCGCTACTCACTGTTCAGCCAGAAGGTGACGCTGCCTGACGTGCTGCGCAATTGTAACAACAACGGTCCTGACTTCATCAACACCTTCCCGACGCCAGATCATGCTCCGGCTGGGCCTACGAATCCCGCTGGAGGCACCCAGCTCGACTGCTTCTCCGACGGCGAGGCCTCACTGGCGGTGCGGCGCGAACTTACCAAAGGTGCCGTGCTGACCTCGATGATCGGCTACGACCTGAGCTACAACACGCTGGATAACAATCGTAATCCGACCAGCGGTCTCCTCGCGGTTCTGCGGCAGGACTTCGCTGGCGCCGGCGGTGACGTCTCCTATCTGCGGACGACGGCCAATGTGAAAAGCTATTACGAGGTCCTCCCGGATCTCGTGAGCTTGCTCACTCTGCAGGGCGGCATCATCAATGGTTTCGGCGGCAAGGCGCTCGACGACGAGGGCACCAAGCTGCGCATGCTCGACCACTTCCAGATGGGCCCGCAGCTTGTCCGCGGCTTCGCTCCGTCGGGAATTGGTCCACGTGACCTCACCCAGTTCAACTTCAATGGAACGCCCGGCGATGCGCTTGGTGGCTCGATGTACTGGGGCGCGAGCATGGAGTTTCAGGCGCCGCTCTACTTCCTGCCCAAGGACGCGGGCGTGAAGGTGGCGGTCTTCGCCGATGCTGGCTCGGTCTGGGACTACAAGGGCCCGCTCGACTTCCCGGCAACAGGCGAAAAAATCCAAGGGTCGATCTGTGTGGGTGCGGTGGCGCAAGCGAATTGCCCGCTCGACAACGCCATGCACGTGCGTGCCTCGGTCGGCGCCGGCCTGCTGTGGGCGTCGCCGTTCGGACCGATCCGGTTCGACTTCGCGGTACCGCTCCTGAAAGAGCAATACGATCGGAAGCAGTTCTTCCGGTTTGGCGGCGGGACGACATTCTGACCGCGTCGCTCTCCTTCGCCACGGACAAGGTGGCATGACCGCCCCCTTCTTCTTCAAGCGAAGTGGGGGGCTCACGCTCCGGGAAATTGCCTCCCTGGTTGCCGGCGAGCCGCGCGAGGGCGCCAATCTCGACCGGCGCATCAGCGGGATTGCGCCGCTCGATCGCGCAGCTCCGGGCGAGCTCTCCTTCCTGGACAGCCCGAAATATGTGCTGCAGGCCGCCGCGACCGTGGCGGGCGCCTGCCTGACCACGCCGCGGTTCATTGACGCCTTGCCCAGCCGGGTCAGTGTGCTCACGGTGCGCGAGCCCTATCGCGCCTTTGTCGAAGTGGCGCGCGCGCTGTTTCCGGATTCGCTGCGGCCGTCCTCGCTGTTCGAGGCGAGCGGCGCTGCAGCAGGCGCCCATGTGCATCCCTCGGCCCGCCTCGAAAACGGAGTGATCGTCGATCCAGGCGCTGTGATTGGAGCCGGCGCCGAGATCGGCAGCGGGACCGTGATTGGAGCGGGGGCTGCCATTGGGGTGAAGGTTCGCATCGGTCGCGATTGCGCGATCGGGCCCAATACCTCGATCACGCATGCCCTGATTGGTGACCGGGTCATCATCCACCCCGGCTGCGCCATTGGCCAGGATGGCTTCGGCTTTGTGCGTGGGCCGCGAGGAGCCCACAAGATTCCCCAGGTTGGGCGCGTCATTATCCAGGACGATGTCGAAATTGGCGCCAATTGCGCCGTCGACCGCGGGGCCATCCGGGACACCGTGATCGGGGAGGGAAGCAAGATCGACAATCTGGTGCAGATCGCGCACAACGTCTCGATCGGGCGTCACTGTCTGCTCGCCGGCCAAGTGGGAATCTCGGGTAGCACCACGGTGGAGGACGGTGTCATCATGGGTGGCCAGGTCGGCGTGGCTGATCACCTCACGGTTGGGGCAGGCGCAATGCTCGGGGCCAAGGCCGGTGTCCTGAATAATGTGCCGCCTGGTACGCGTTGGGCCGGATATCCGGCGAGAGCCGGCAAGCAATGGCTGCGAGAGGTGGCGACGCTTGCACGGATCGCAAGAGAGAGCAGAGGTGGCCGCGCGCGGGACGACGAGTGAGGGATACGGGAATGACTGACACCGCGACCACACTCGAGGCGGCCGATATTGCCACCATTCTCAAGGCGCTGCCGCACCGCTATCCGTTCCTGATGGTGGATCGCATCATCAACATCCGGGGCGACGAGAGCGGCGTTGGCATCAAGAACGTCACGATCAACGAGCCGCAGTTCATGGGGCATTTTCCCGGGAATCCGGTATTTCCCGGCGTGCTTATGATCGAGGGCATGGCCCAGACCGCCGGTGTGATCTGCATTCTGGCGGAAGCGATGGCCGAGAAGAAGTCCGTCTTCTTCCTCACCATTGATCAGGCGAAGTTCCGCAAGCTCGTGCTGCCCGGCTACACGCTCGAATATCATATGACCAAGAAGGCTCACAAAAAGAACATGTGGTGGTATCGCGGCGAAGCTCGTGTCGCAGACCAGCTCGTGGCCGAGGCGGTGGTCGGCGCCATGGTCGTGGCCCAGTGAGCCCAATGACCGCGATCGATCCGACCGCCCGCGTCGCCGAGGGAGCAGCAATCGGGCCGCAGGCGACGATCGGCCCCTATTGCGTGATCGGGGCGAACGTCACCATCGGCGAGGGATGCACACTCGTCGCCCATGTGCATGTCACCGGCCACACCAGCATCGGACCGGGCACCAGGATCTATCCGTTCACGTCGCTCGGCACGCCGCCGCAGTCGGTCAAGTATCGCGGCGGACCGACGCGGCTTGAGATCGGCGCCGGTTGCGATATCCGTGAGCACGTCACCATGAATCTCGGGACCGAGGATGGCGGTGGGCTCACGCGCGTGGGCGACCGCGGCTTCTTCATGGTCGGTACTCATGTGGGCCACGATTGCCACGTCGGAGACGATGTGATCCTGGCCAACAACGCTGTGCTCGGCGGTCACGTCACATTGGGCAATCGGGTCGTCCTTGGCGGCGCATCCGCCATCCACCAGTTCGTGCGCATTGGTGAGAGCGCGATGGTGTCGGGCGTGAGCGGTGTCGGGGCCGACATCATCCCGTTCGGCTTCGCGATTGGCCAGCGCGCCGTGCTCGACGGGCTCAACGTGGTCGGCATGCGTCGGCGCCGCTTGACGCGCGACGACATTCGCCGCCTGCGCAACGCCTATCGCGCCCTGTTCCTGGGGCCGGGCGTCTTCCGTGAGCGGCTGGCGCGGGTCGCGCGCGAGTTTGAGGGGGACGCGCTGATCGGGACCGTCCTCGATTTCATCCGCGCTGGCCAGAACCGGCCATTGATGCATGCGGCCATCGAGGGTGCCCCGTCGGGCGGAGGCGATGCCGCCTCTGGCGGCGGCTCATGAGCACGAGCGGGGCACCGCCCGACGATCCACTCGCGATCGTCTGCGGGGCTGGCAACATGCCCTTCCGCGTGGCAGATGCGGTGATCGGGCGCGGCCGGCGCGTGGTGTTGCTGGCGCTGACCGGCTGGGCCGATCCAGCGCAAGTGGAGCGCTATCGCCACCACTGGGCGCACCTTGGCCAGCTTGGCCGCCTGAGCCGGATTGCGCGGCAGGAGGGCTGCCGTGACATCGTGTTCATCGGCGGCCTGACCCGCCCCGCCATCACGCAGCTTCGCTTCGATCTGGCCGCGCTCATGGTCCTGCCCCGCCTCATCAAGGCGTTTGCGGGCGGTGATGACCATCTGCTCACGCGCATCTGCCGCATCGTCGAGGACCGGGGTTTTCGGCTCCTGGGCGCACACGAGGTCGCGCCCGAGATTCTGGTGCCGCCTGGCCAGCTCGGCCGACATGCGCCCAGCAAGCGCGATCGCGCCGACATCGCGGTTGGCCGGGCGCTGCTTGCGGCCACCGGAGCGTTCGACATCGGTCAGGCGGTGGTGGTAGCCGGCAATCGTGTGATCGCAATCGAGGCGGCGGAGGGTACCGACCGCATGCTGGCCCGCATCGCGCAATTGCGCCGCGAGGGCGTTCTCAAGCTTCGGGACAAGAGCGGCGTCCTGGTCAAGGCGCCGAAGCCTTCCCAGGACCGCCGCTTTGATCTGCCGTCGGTGGGCGCTCGCACTATCGAGGTCGCTGCCGCCGCGAGCCTCGCCGGCATCGCGGTCGAGGCCCGCGGCGCCGTCACCGCTGATCTCAGCGAGATGGTCCGCCAGGCCGACGCGGCGGGGCTCTTTGTGGTCGGGGTTCCTGCGGATGAGCCCATACGAGGAGACATGCGAGGGCAGTCGTGAACGGGCAACAACCGCGCAAGATGCTCGACAAGCCGCTCGACGTGTTCATGGTGGCGGGTGAGAGCTCCGCCGACGACCTCGGCGCACGCTTCATGCGATCGCTTTCCGCGCTCCGTGCGGTCTCGTATCGCGGCGTCGGCGGCCCACGCATGAACGCAGCAGGCCTCGCAAGCCTGTATCCGGCACAGGGTCTCACCTCGATCGGCATCGCAACCGTGATCGTCAGGCTGCCGCTGCTGCTGCGGCGCATGCGCGAGACTGTCGACGCTATCGTGGCCGCGCCGCCCGACGTGCTGGTGCTCATCGATGCTCCTGATTTCACGCATCGCATCGCGGCTCGTGTGCGGCGGCGGCTGCCGCGTCTGCCGATCGTCAAATACGTGTCGCCCAGTGTGTGGGTCTGGCGGTCCGGGCGCGCCCGCGCGATGCGGGGCTCGATTGATCTCGTGCTCGCGCTGCTGCCGTTCGAGCCCGAGGTGTATCGTCAGCTGGGCGGTCCGGACTGCGTTTATGTCGGGCATTCCCTGCTTGAGCATCTCGCCGATCTGCGCCCCTCCGCGGACGAGGAGCGGCAGCGCGCCGGTTCGCCGCCGCTGGTGCTCGCGCTGCCGGGCAGCCGCACGCAGGAAGTCGAGCGCCTTGCCACCATGTTTGGCGAGACGCTCAGCATGGTCGCTGCCAAATCAGGACCGATCGAGGTGGTGCTGCCGACAGTGCCGCATCTCGTAGAACGGCTGTCGGAGCTGACATCGCGCTGGCCGATCCGGCCGCGCATCGTGGTCGATGAGGCCGAGAAGCACGCAGCCTTCCGCCGCGCACGCGCGGCGCTCGCCGCCTCCGGCACGGTCACGCTCGAGCTTGCGCTTGCCGGCGTGCCGAGCGTCGCGGCCTATCGCATCGCCGCGCTGGAGGGGCTCATGTTTCGGGCGGTGAGGAGGATGCATCCCGTGATCAAAGTCCGCTCGATCATCCTGGCGAACCTGGTGCTGGGTGAATGGGCGATTCCCGAGTTCGTGCAAAGGCAGTGCACGGCGGAGAATCTGGCAGCGGCGCTCATCGACATCCTGGGCGACACGCCCGCTCGTGCGCGCCAGATCGAGGCGTTCAAACGGCTCGAAGCGATCATGGGTGCCAGCGGTATCGGTCCGAGCAAGCGCGCCGCGCAAGCCGTGCTTGATCTTGTCGAACGGCGATCAGCCAGGAGTTGATGAAAGCCCGGCAATCCCTGGTGCATCGCTTGGCCTGCAAGCTTGGTCCTCAAGCGGCTTGCCTCTATACCAAGCGCTCGCGCAAAAATTGATGAAGGCACGATGTGACCGCTGAGACACCGATCCAGGCCGCCATCACGGGCGTACACGGCCACCTCCCCGCCGACGTGCTCGACAACGAGACGCTCGCGCGCATGGTCGATACCAGCGATGCGTGGATCACCGAACGCACCGGCATCAAGGAGCGACGGATCCTGAAGGGCGAAGGGCTCGGCACCTCGCACATGGCAGCCGAAGCGGTGCGCGGCCTGCTCGAGCGGACCGCTACGCGACCGCAAGATGTGGATCTCCTGATCTGCGCCACCACCACGCCGGATTTTGTGTTTCCCTCCACCGCCAACATCGTCTGTGACATGGTGGGTATCCGCAACATCGGCAGCTTCGATGTGCAGGCGGCCTGTTCGGGCTTCGTCTACGCGCTCACCATCGCGGCGCAGTTCATCGGCACCGGTCGGGCGCGCAAAATCGTGGTTGTCGGCGCCGACAAGATGTCGGCGATCATCGACTACACCGACCGCGCCACTTGCGTGTTGTTCGGCGACGGTGCCGGCGCGGTACTGGTCGAGCGCAGCGCGAATGGCCAAGGCATCCGCGACACCATCATCCGATCGGACGGCGCAGGCATGCCGCATCTGCATCAGAAGGCTGGTGGCAGCCGGCTGCCACCATCGGCCGAAACGGTGGCGCAACGCCTGCATTACGTCCATCAGGAAGGCGCTTCGGTGTACAAGTTCGCGGTCGCGCGCATGGCCGAGGTGGCAGGCGAGCTGATGACCCGCAATGCGCTCACGCCCGATCAGGTCGACTGGCTGGTGCCGCACCAGGCCAACCGGCGCATCATCGAGGCTACCGCCGAGCGCATGAATCTGCCGATGGATCGTGTGATGATGGTGATCCACAAATACGGCAACACCACCGCGGCCACGATCCCGCTTTGCCTGTGGGACTACGAGGCGAAGCTCAAGACCGGCGATCGCCTGATCTTGGCGGCATTTGGCGGCGGCTTCACCTGGGCGGGGGCGTATGTGACGTGGGCGTATTGATCCGGGGCGTACGAGGGGTAAGCACGCCGTCACCATTTTTAAGTCACGTGAGCTCGCTATAGTGGCGGTCGATGTCACTGCGTGGGCTGGTCATGGCATTACAGGTGATGAGTTCAAGCGCAGATGTCTACCAGGCGACCGACGGCGCTGCCTACGAGGTGTTCCTCGGCCGCCGTTCGCGCCGGCTGGCGGATCAGGTTCTCGATTTTGCAGCATTTTCTGATGACGGCGCGCTGCTTGACGTAGGCTGCGGTACCGGCAGTCTTGCCGGTACGATGGCGGCGCGTTGGCCACAGCGTCGTATCGTCGGTGTTGATTTCTCCGAGGCGTTCTTGGCCTTTGCGCGCTCGCGCGAACTTGGCGCCGCGGTCGTCTTCGAGCACGGCGATGCCACAGCGTTGCCGTATGACGACGGCGCCTTCGCCGGCAGTGCGACCCAGCTCGTGCTCAATTTCATTCCGAATTGCGAGGCCGCGGTCGCCGAGATGCGGCGCGCGACGCGCCGTCACGGAATCGTGGCGGCGGCGGTGCTCGACTTTCACGGCGGCGCGGTGTTTCAGCGTCTGTTCTGGGATACGGCATGCGGCATCGATCCGCAGGCAACCGCGCGGCGAGCCCGGCTGTTTTCGGCGAAGCCGGCCTTGCCGGGCGGCCTGCGCGATCTCTTCGTTGCTGCGGGACTTGCGAACGTCGAGGAAACGCTGATCACATTCCGCATGGACTACGCCAACTTTGAAGACTACTGGCGCCCGCTGCTTGGCGGCCAGGGACCGATCGGGAGCTATGTGGCAGGCCTTGCGGACGACTCGCAGGCACGGCTCAAGGCGGCTGTGCAGGCCGCCTATTGCGCTGGTGCGCCCGATGGACCGCGCGCCATGTCGGCGACCGCCTGGGCCGTGCGGGGGATCGTGCCGTGAGGCCTTGAGGTTGGCATTCCCATGATATGACGTTTGTCCGAATTCCTTGCCACGAACGACGGGCTCACGCTCACCAAAGCTTTCATGCGGATCAGGGAGCAAAGACTACGTCGACGCATCGTCAACCTTGTCGAGGAAATCGCGGGCGATGCCTTGAACCGAGCGGCGCGGGCGACCCCAGCCGTACGCTTTAAACGCCTCAAGCGCCTTGCGCGCGATGCTGGCTCAGCCATGTATCGATAAGAGAATAGGCCCGCAATTCTGCCAGCCGACGGTTCCCGGTAACGGACCTTTCGATTGGTTGAAAGCCAGTGGGATGAATGCCCACGGACCATTGGTCTCGCACTATCCCAACGCGAACAGTATATCGGATCCCTCTGTACTCCATGGGCGCACATTGGGACCAAATCTGAGGTCGCGCAATGCCGCTGGGCGAAATCGGACCCCAGTTCTCGTCTGCGGCCCTGTATGGGTGTGGGAACTTCAATCGGCGGCGCTAGTCAGCCGGTGCGGTTCTCATGCGCCTATTGCTTTCCGGCGTCACAGCGACATCAACTGTCATTCCGAGATAGCTATCGGAAGCACCAACAAAACTGCCGGCGACCGGGACGGCTTGGTCGATGTCGCGTGTCACTGCAACACGTATCAAGTCGCTGCTGTCGATCGTGCCGTTCGTCGGATCGTAGGCGATCCACCCGGAGCCCGGGACCTAGACGTCGGCCCACGCGTGAGTCGTGCCGGCGCCGATACCGGCCGTGGAAGGACTATAGAGATAACGAGCCCCAAAGCCCAGGCAGCGGCTGCTTCGATCAGGAGCACAGCGAGATCGCGGCACGGATGCAGCCTCACGTTTTGCCTTCGAGCGTTGGCCGTTCCGAAAAGCCATCTGCCCCGTGCCCTTCGGAGAGCCGATTGAAATCGGCGAGAACAGCCTTGATCAACATTTGCCTGCGGGGGTCTTGCCCACTTGGGCTGGCGGCGAGCACGGATAGTAAATAGCGCGCCTTGTCGGCAGCTTCTTGCCAATCCGATGCCGGGGCCGCGATCAACTGCTTTTCCAGCTCGTCTTGTGTTGTACGAAGCGCCTGTTCATTGGCGGCGACTTCCGTCAGCAGCCGACGAAGGTCTGTTGCCTTCTGTGCAGCCATTCCGCGGTGCTCGTCGAGTTCCACTGGTTTGTCTGTCATGGTGTAGCCGCATCTTGATTCTGCGCAGCCCGGAGGTCGTCGGGATCAATGGTCAGCATCTCGACCGATGATGGCCCGTGAGATTGCGCCGGCACGAAGATCATGGTCGAGACGCGGCGGTAGACCGGAAAGGAAATTCCCTCGATTAACTCTTCATCGGTTACTACCCGATACTCGCCCGGCGGAAGTGTTCGATCGATACCCTTTAGCAGAAATGGTCTGCAGAAAACCACGGTTTTGCTGAGCGAACGTGCGATCATAGGAGCCGACCTGCAGCCCTTCGTGTCAGAGGGTAGTCCGATCTCTCGTACAGACCACGGATTTTAGCACTCTCGTACCTCAATTCATCCACTTCAAGATAGGTGCCGACAAGGAGCTGCGGGGGCAGCTCTTCGATCGCAAAACGGATGGCTTCCGCGGCACACGCAAAGCGTTTGTAGCCAAGCGGCTGACGCCCACGGTGCCTGCCTTTCGATGAGAATAGCTCGGCGCTCATGCTGTAATCGAACAATTCGGCGTCGGTGTCATGTTCAGAGGTGCGCATAGTCTTGACACTCCGAGTGCACTGGCTGGAGGCAGTGCGATGGTATTCGTTGTCGGATCGCGGCGCCGCAGAGCGAAAGGGTTCTCGGGTGCTCCCTGGCGTTAGTCTCCACACGATTCTGAGAATTCTCTTGATAAAGCCAAAATCTGATTCCTGGCAGCCTGTTCTTTATCCTCCTCCGACCGCTTGTCCGGCGGGCCCTCAACCCCGACGTTCACGCGACCAGTAAACTCTCCACGTTTTGAAGAAAAAGTGAATTTGTACGAGCCGGGGCCGTCCTCGACGAGCGCTATCTTCATGGCTGAAGTCCATTCCTCGTCCTTGGAAAGGTTCAGAGCGTCTGAAAACGAGAACCCCGCCAAGATTGGCGGGGTTCTCTCGAATTCAGCTTTTGTCCGAACCCTGCCCGGGTTTCTCGCTGGGCTGCTGCGTCTGCTGGCCCGGGTTCTTGCCAGGTTGCTGACCCTGCTGGCCGGACTGGTTGTTCTGCCCGCCTTGCTGCGGCTGGCCCTTGTTGTCCTGATTCATGTAAATCTCCAAATTTTCTGAAATACAATTTGAATGATCATCATTCAAACTGAAAATACATCTATGCTTGAAATCCAAAAAAACTAGTGCACGGACCAAATATAGCTTTAAGACGGGAATTAATACCTTGCTCAGTGGCTTGGAATAGTTAGACGAGGAATTCTTCATGTCGGAAGGGAGGTGCATTCGTCATGGTCGGCGCCTTCGTCGTGGCCGATGTAGTAGACGCGCACAATCGCCCACGATGAGCGTCTCAACGTAATTGTTTATTGAATCCATTTCACTCAGGCGCCGAAGCGCGCCGCGTAGTACGGCTGCGCCATACCAGGAGCGTGTAGATCAGCGCCGTGCCACCGCGAACGCGGTGGCGCCGGCAGCGTGATGAAAGAGTTGTTGACCAGCACCCGCCGGCCGCTCCGCCGGTCGACCATCTCGACATAGAGCTTGTACTGCTCGATCAGGTGCGCGTGACATTTCTCGCGATCGTATTCAGTCGGCCCGTCCTCGATCGATGAGACAATCAGGCGCTTTGGCTTTGTTATCGCAGAGTTGGCCATCGCACCCCCCCTTTTTGGATGCAATGACTCCGCCGGGCAATTATCCCTTGCGCCGCGAGACCGGCAGGTAATCCCGGCGCGGCTCGCCAGTGTAAAGCTGCCGCGGCCGTCCGATCTTCTGGTCCGGATCCTCGATCATCTCCTTCCACTGCGCGATCCAGCCGACCGTGCGCGCGACCGCGAACAGCACGGTGAACATCGCAGTCGGGAAGCCCATCGCCTTGAGCGTGATACCGGAATAGAAATCGATGTTCGGATAGAGCTTCTTCTCGATGAAATACTCGTCGTGCAGCGCGATGCGCTCGAGCTCGAGCGCGACGTCGAGCAGCGGATCGTCCTTGATGCCCAGCTCGGCCAGCACCTCGTGGCAGGTGCGCTGCATGATCTTGGCGCGCGGATCGTAGTTCTTGTAGACCCGATGGCCGAAGCCCATCAGCCGGAATGAGTCGTTCTTGTCCTTGGCGCGCTTGACGTATTCGGGGATGCGCTCGACGCGCCCGATCTCGGATAGCATCTTGAGCGCGGCCTCGTTGGCGCCGCCATGGGCCGGGCCCCACAGCGAGGCGCAGCCGGCCGCGATGCAGGCGAACGGATTGGCGCCCGAGGAGCCGGCAAGCCGCACCGTCGAGGTCGAGGCGTTCTGCTCGTGGTCGGCGTGCAGGATGAAGATGCGGTCCATGGCGCGCGCCAGGACCTCGTTCGGCTTGAACTCCTCGCACGGCACCGCGAAGCACATGCGCAGGAAGTTGGTGGCGTAGTCGAGCTCGTTCTTCGGATAGACGAACGGCTGGCCGATGGAATATTTGTAGGCCATCGCCGCCATGGTCGGCATCTTGGCGATCATGCGGATCGAGGCGACCATGCGCTGGTGCGGATCCGAAATGTCGGTCGAGTCGTGATAGAAAGCCGACAGCGCGCCGACGCAGCCGGTCATGATCGCCATCGGGTGCGCGTCGCGCCGAAACCCCTGGAAGAACCGGCTCATTTGCTCGTGCACCATCGTGTGATGGGTCACGCGGTTGTCGAAGTCGGCTTTTTGCCCCGGCGTCGGCAGCTCCCCGTAGAGCAGGAGGTAGCAGGTCTCCAGGAAGTCACCGTGCTCGGCCACTTGCTCGATCGGGTAGCCGCGGTAGAGCAGCACGCCCTCATCGCCGTCGATATAGGTGATCTTGGATTCGCAGCTCCCGGTCGAGGTGTAGCCGGGATCGTAGGTGAACATGCCGGTCTGGGCGTAGAGCTTGCCAATGTCCATGACGGACGGGCCGATCGTTCCATCGTAGATCGGAAACGACCAGCTCTTGTTGCCGACGGTGAGCTGGCCGGACTGGGTGCTGGCGCCGCTCTTTGCATCCATGATTGTGCCCTCGGTTTTAGTCACTGGCGGACCCGATTCCTCCGGGGGGTGCGATGGCAAGCCTCGGCGAGTCTGCGGGAAAAGTGCTTTGTTTAGGGCGTAGCTCATCCGAATGTGCACTGCAAGATGGCCGGCATCCATGGCAGTGCGGCACCGCCACTTCCTTAAGGCGGGCGCTCCGCTCGGGCGGTTCGGGGCGAGTTAATGCGCTGTTAATGCGCTCAGGATCGAGGCCCGGCTGACGCCTGATCCTGCAGCCGGCTCAGGCTCTCGTGTTTCCCCAGCACGGCCAGGACGTCGAAGATCGGCGGCGAGGTGGTGCGGCCGGTCAGTGCCGCGCGCAACGGCTGGGCGACGCCGCCAAGCTTGATTCCCCGCCGTTCCGCAAAGGCGCGCACGACCTGCTCGGTCGCTTCCACGGTCCAGGGCTCGACCTGCCGCAACTCGTCTGAGATTTCCCCGAGGAGTGAGCGTGCCTCGGCCGTGAGCAGGCCCGCGGCCTTGTCGTCGAGCGCCAGCGGCCGGTCGGCGAAGACGTAGCGGGCGCTATCGACGAGCTCGACCAGGGTCTTGGCGCGCTCCTTGAGCCCAGGCATGGCGGCGACGAGCTTGCCGCGCAGTTCCGGCGTCAACTTGTTCAAAAGTTCGGCACCGCCCTGGATATGCGGCAAGACCTGCTCGAGCGCGGTCAGGAGATCGGCGTCGCTGCTCTGGCGGATGTAGTGGCCGTTGAGGTTCTCAAGCCGGGCAAAGTCGAAGCGGGCCGGCGAGCGGCCGATCTGCGGCAGGTCGAACGCCTTGATCATTTCTTCGGTGGAAAAGATCTCCTGGTCGCCATGGGCCCAGCCAAGCCGCACCAGATAGTTGCGCATTGCGATCGGCAGGTAGCCCATCGCCCGGTAGGCATCGACCCCGAGCGCGCCATGGCGCTTGGAAAGCTTGGCGCCATCCGGGCCGTGAATGAGTGGAATGTGCGCCATCAGCGGCACCGGCCAGCCGAGCGCATCGTAGATTTGCTTCTGGCGGGCCGCGTTGGTGAGGTGGTCGTCGCCGCGGATGATGTGAGTGACCGCCATGTCGTGGTCGTCGACGACCACTGCCAGCATATAGGTCGGCGAACCGTCGGAGCGCAGCAGCACGAGATCGTCGAGATTCTCGTTCTGCCAGGCGACGCGCCCCTGCACCTGGTCCTCGATGACGGTCTCGCCCGTGAGTGGCGCCTTCAGGCGGATCACCGGCTTGACGTCGGGTGGCGCCTCGGAGGGATCGCGGTCGCGCCAGCGCCCGTCGTAGAGCTTCGAGCGTCCTTCCGCGCGCGCCTTCTCGCGCATCTCGGCGAGTTCCGCCTGGCTCGCATAGCAGCGATAGGCGCGCCCGGCGGTGAGCAGCTCCTCGACCACCTCGCGGTGGCGGGTGGCGCGGGAATACTGGTAGATGGCCTCTCCATCCCAGTCGATGCCGAGCCAGGTGAGGCCATCGAGAATTGCGTCGATCGCAGCCTTGGTGGAGCGCTCGCGATCGGTGTCCTCGATCCGCAGCAGCATCTTGCCGCCGCGACTGCGGGCGTACAGCCAGTTGAACAGCGCCGTGCGCGCTCCCCCGATGTGGAGAAAGCCGGTCGGCGAGGGGGCAAAGCGAGTAACGACGGTGTCGGACATTCTAGAGGTCGGTCAAGGCCTACGCTGGGTTGGTGCGCGGCCCCTGTACCACAGCTTGGGGCTCAGGTCTCACGCAAATCCTGGCCAGGCAAATTGGAATGGGGAATTCGCCCAGGGAATTCGCCCTTGGCGGGTCCGGGCAGATTTGGCACATAGACCCCATATTCGGTTCCGGCCTCGGCTGTATGCCGGCGACGGCGCGACGAGACGGCGCAACAGGACTTCAACAGCAATGACGGCAGTCGACACGGCGGTTCGCGAGGCGGGGCAGGACTTCATCCGCGACATCATCAAGGCTGAT